>Ga0207991_1000258_pt1 | contig 37484 bp, 31 predicted proteins | sample ETN07SmetaG_FD_185786 | JGI IMG/M metagenome (GOLD analysis project Ga0207991, IMG submission 185786) | Marine microbial and viral communities from oxygen minimum zone, Eastern Pacific Ocean - ETNP2014F14-07SV275 (SPAdes) (version 2) | ecosystem: Environmental > Aquatic > Marine > Oceanic ...
CTGGGTCGTGCTGGAGCTCACGCACTCCGTCGGGTGGGTTGGGCTTGCGGCCGGACTCCCGGCAATACCGGTAATTGCCCTTGCGATGTTCGGCGGGGCGATTACTGACAGGTTCAACCGTCGCGTAATTCAAATGTGGTCCTTCACACTGCTCGCTATAACCGGGTTTTTAACGGGGATCCTGATCGATACCGACGTAATCCAGTTGTGGCACATTCTGGTCATCGCGTTCTCCGCTGCCGTCGTAACCACTTTGCGGATGACGGCCGGGGTGGCTCTGGTCGTGGATATCGTGGGTCGCGAGCGCGTGTTCGGTGCGAACGCGGTATCGACGGCGGTCACCAATATCGGGAGATTCGCGGGTCCGGCAATCGGCGGGTGGATTCTTGCACAATACAGGGCGGATAAGGCATTTTACTTTGTGGGATTCGCACTGCTATTAGCGGCAGGGCTGATGTGGTTCGTGAAGGTCGAAAACCCTGCAAAGGCAAAATCAGATAAATCTTTGATTGAGGACTTCAAGCTCGGAATGCGCTACATATCTGGCACACCGGAACTTCGCTGGCTGGCGGTTCTGGCGATTTCACTGATTGCTGCCGGGATGTAATTTCCACTGGTTTCGCGATGGTCGAGTGACGTGCTGGGAACTGGCGCTGACGGATTCGGGTTCATCCTGGCCGCAGGAGGGGTCGGAGGAATCGTGGGCGCGGTGACGCTGATGATGACGCCGCCGATAAAGCGCCTAGCTCGGACGCTGATTATCGTGGCATTCGTCTGGTCCATCGACATCATTGCCTTTTCGTTTACTTCCACGCTCTGGGCAACGGCACTTGCGTGGGTGATCAACATAGCGACCGTGGCCTGGTGGGCAAACACGCCAAGGACGATGTTCCAGCTGGCTGTGAAAGACGAGATGCGTGGGCGCGTGATAGCGCTGTTCGGATTGGTCAGCCATGCACTTGCGTTCGGATGGTTCGTTGGCGGCCTGATGTCTGAGGCAATTGGTCCACAGGCGACGTTTATATTGTCTCGAGTGTTCGTTCTCTCGCTGTATCAACTCGCCTATTTTCGATCGTCCGAGTTCCGCCAGATCGGCCAGGATTCCTGAATCCGTTCTCGCAGTTTCAAGGGTAGCGATACTGAAAGATGAGCGGTCGAGCGTTGTTCGGGACGGGGAGGCTCACGATTTAACGACTCGCAGCACCTCGTGGAACGTCTCAAACGGCGTGTGGGCGATTCCTTTGGCTTCGCAGACTTCGCGCAAATTGCTGGTAGCGAGCACGATATCGGCCTGGCTCACAACGCACTCGTCGGAAACCCCATCGCCAACGAACATCACCCTGTAGCCCCTACGGCGCAACCGCCACGCCCGGTCGCACTTGCACATTGCGGTCATACCGCAGTCACGCAGGCCTTCTGGCATGCCCAGCAACCCAAATCCATCGGGGGTGTACGTCACCTCCGGTCGCGCACGGGGCAATTCGCCAAAACCGTTTGCATCGAGAATCGCATCGACGTAGAAATGCATTCCGCTAGATGCCACTTCCACCGGAATGTTGTTGGAATGACAGTGGCTGACCAGATCTCCAAAGCCCTCGCGAATTAGTCCAATTTCGATTGCGCGTGCGATCGCGGCAGGTTCGCGTTCCTCGCGCAGCATGCCAATTTCGATCGCCCAGAGTTCACGAACGTTCAGCTCGCCGACTCGGAACCGGTCCATGGCTTTCTCCCAGCCCGGCTCAGCGAAATTAATTACGATCTGGTCGCCGATATCACGCGTAGTTATCGTTCCGTCGAAATCCACGAGTATGGCAAGTGGCAGGTGTTCATAGACACTAAATTCAGGATGCACTTTCATTCATTTCCGGACTGATTCCAACGGGCGGAAAAACCCCGTTCATGGTAAGGTTAACCGAGGTAGGGCTCGATTATTCAAGAGCTTGACATTGAGAAGTGGGCCCCGCCCACTTTTTTGGTGTCTGGCAATAGCGCAAAACGACGGAGGATTGGCGTTGAAGAGTGATCTGCTATTAGCGGTTACCCAGCTCGCCGCTGAGCGAAATCTCCCCCAGCCGATTGTGGTGAAGGCCGTGGAGGCTGCGCTCGCGTCCGCGTACAAACACGATCCCGCTGCCCAGGGCCAGGACGTAATCGTCGAGATGGATCCTGCCGATGGCGAGGTTACGGTCCGCACCGTCAGGCACGTTGTCGTGGAAGTCGAAGACCCTCTGATGGAACTGACCGCCGAGCAGGCACAGGACCTTCAGGAAGGTGCCGTTGTTGGCGACATGATTGAAACCGGCCAACTCGAGTACAACCCCGGTCGAATAGCAGCTCAAACTGCCAAGCAGGTCGTAATGCAGCGGCTTCGCGAGGCCGAGCGCGACATCGTCTTTGAAGAATTCATCGACAAAGAGGGCGAAGTTTTAACGGCCACAATTCAGCGCGTCGAATCGCGGTGGGTAACCGTCGATCTGGGTAGGGCCGAAGCCGTGATGCCCCCGACCGAGCAGTCGCCGTTCGAGCGATACCGCCCGGGGCAGCAACTCAAGTTCTATGTCGTGCAGGTCGGCCGGACTATTCGTGGGCCCGAGATAGTTGTTTCGCGAACTCACCCCGATCTCCTGCGCCGCCTGTTTGAGGTGGAAGTCCCTGAAATATTCAGTGGTGTGATCGAAATCAAAGCGATCGCACGAGAACCGGGAGCCCGTTCGAAAGTCGCAGTGTCGTCGAACCAGGAAGGTGTCGATGCCGTGGGCGCGTGCGTGGGCCTGCGCGGGATTCGGATTCAGAACGTCGTGAACGAACTTCTCGGAGAGAAGATCGACGTAATTGAGTGGGACGAAGACCCGGTAAAATTCATCTCAAATTCGCTCAGTCCCGCGGTTGTCGACCGCGTTGACTTGAACACCGAAGAAGAGTCTGCAACGGTCCTCGTTCCCGATCGCCAGCTTTCGCTGGCAATCGGTCGTGAGGGGCAGAACGCCCGACTCGCGGCAAAGTTGACCAACTGGCGAATCGATATACAGGGCACGAGTGAAGTAGCAGCCGCGGCCGCGGTGCCGACAACTCCGGCAGCGGCCACTGCGAGTGAGGAACCTGCAGAGACGGTCGATGCTGTCGCAGCGGAAGTCCCACCTGCAGAAGTAAAGACGGCGGAAGCCGAAGCTCCTGTCGAAACTGCTGCCGAAGTCGAAGTCGAGGTTGCCGCTGATTCCAGCGCTGAATCTAAGACTGAAGATACCGAAGCGGAATCCGCAACTGAAGTCGCATCGCCTGAGCCCGAGATGGAAGAAGAGCCATCGACATCGGGCATCGATGCCGAACTGCTGGCGCTAGAAGAAGAGCTTGCTGAGTTGGAGCGCGAAGAGCAGGCGCGCAAGGAAGTTGAAGCCGCCCAGATGCTCGATGTTTCTTCAGATGATCTCTGGCAGGTCGGTTCTGAAGCCAAAAAACAAACTGCTGGCGATAGCTCCGGCGGAATCAGGTTCGCTGAAGACATTGCAGGGTTCAGAGAGACCGATGCGGGTCGTCGTGGCGGTCGCCGCGGTGGCAGTAGCGCCAGAAACCGCCGCCGTCGCTAGGTTCTGAACGTTCACATAATCCCGGCACGCACAGGTACGGAAGGCTGCATGATGGACCGACAACGACGTGTCCCGACCCGCACCTGTGTGATCTGCAGGGAGAGGCGAAAAAAGTACGATCTCCTCAGGATCGTACGAACTCCCGAGGGCCAGGTTGTATTTGACAGAAGTGGCCGGCTCGACGGCAGAGGTGCCTATATTTGCGATGATTCTGATCACTGGAGTAGCGAGGACAGTCGGGACAATCGGGGTAAGCTTAAGCACGCACTGAAAATAGATATCGACGAATCGACAATGAGGTCGCTCTACGAGGCATTGCTCTCGAATCAGGCTGAGTAGCGACCGGGCCGAGAGGCCCAATCGGAAATCAAAGGGAACGAACTGGTACATGGCACAACGTCGCGGACAGCGTAGCTTTAGAGGACGATCGAAACGGCGTAACCGCGCCCCGGACGATGGTGGTGGGGCACCGCGCGCCGTTGCCGAGGATAGCTTTCCGCGTTCTCCGGTTGATCTGCCGGCGACAAGTACAGTCGGTGAACTGGCCGATGTTCTCGAAATGTCGAACGTCGACACGATTAAAGCCCTCATGCGGCTCGGCATAATGGCCACGGTCAATGAGACAGTCGAGTTCGATGTTGCCGCCCGCGTCGCCGCCTCATTCGAGATCGGTGTGCTGAAACCGAAAGATCGTGAAGAAAGCGCTGCGTCCACCAAGGTCGGCGTTGACGACGAACTCACAGATGAAAATGCCAGCACCCGTCCGCCGGTGATCACGGTTCTGGGCCATGTCGATCACGGCAAGACAACGCTACTCGACGCTATTCGAGGATCGAAAGTCGTCGATACCGAAGCTGGGGGAATAACTCAAAGTATCGGTGCTTACCAGGTAAATAAAGAAGGTCAATCACTGACGTTCATCGACACCCCCGGCCACGCCGCGTTTACCCAAATGCGCGCCAGTGGCGCGCAGGTGACCGATATCGCGGTACTGGTCGTGGCGGCTGACGACGGCGTGATGCCCCAGACTATCGAAGCCATCGACCACGCCCGTGCGGCCGGAGTGCCGATCATCGTGGCAATTAACAAGATCGACGCGCCGGGGGCGGACATTGATAAGACAAACGCCCAGCTTGCCGAACACGAAATTATCGTCGAGTCGTATGGAGGTGACACCGTTGCAGTGCCCGTTTCGGCGCTCAAAGGCGACGGCATTGACGATCTCCTCGAATCGCTGCTCCTGGTAGCCGAAATCCAGGAACTCAAGGCAAACTCCGACCGCCCTGGAATCGGGGTGGTGATCGAATCTCACATGGACCGATCGCGCGGTTCAATCGCCTCGGTGCTGGTCCGGTCGGGGATTGTCCGCACCGGCGATAATGTTGTTGCCGGCACATACCGCGGACGCATTAAGTCGATGGTAGACGGGTTCGGAGATGTAGTTCCCGAGGCTGGCCCTTCGACTCCAATCGAGGTGCTTGGCCTCAATGGCACCCCGGCCGCAGGTGACCAGTTCGACGTTGTGGCTAGTGACCGTGAAGCCCGTGACCTGGTCACCACTCGTGAGCGACTCGCTTCCAAACGCAAAGCGACCCGGGCCGCTACGACCATGGCAGAGGTGATGCGCCGTGTTCAGCTCTCGGATGCAAAAGAGTTGCTGGTGGTTATCAAGACCGGGAACCACGGATCTATCGATGCCGTGCGACGAGCTGTTGAGCAGGTCTCGAACGACGAGGTCCAGGTCAGGGTGCTGTCCGCATCTTCGGGTGCGATCAACGAATCCGACATACTGCTCGCATCTGCCTCTAACGCGATGGTCATGGGATTCGAAACAAATGTTGAAACCGGTGCTCGCAAACATGCCGACACCAAAGGTGTGACAATCCGCACCTACGACATCATCTACAACCTGGTTGACGAAGTTGAAGACGCCGCACGCGGTCTGCTCGAACCCGAACGTAAGGTCGTCGTTACCGGCCATGCCAACATCCTCGAGGTGTTCACCCACGGTAAACGCGAACAGATTGCCGGCGTGAGAGTTACAGACGGCGTACTCAAGCGTTCGGGACGCATGCGCGTGTTCCGTGGTGGAGACGAAATATTCGATGGGGCTATCACCTCGATGCGGCACCTCAAGGACAGCGTTCGGGAACTTACGAACAACTTCGAGGGCGGCATCAAGGTCGATGGATTCCACGAATACCAGGAGGGCGATGTCCTGGAGGGTTACGAGATTCAGGTGACCAGACGATAGACGTTTGCTGTGTACCGGGAATGGCACGATCGTGAGCTGCATCGACCGGTCGCACCTACTCATCGACGGTCACAGGTCCGGCAGTCTCGAATGACGTTTGGCTGGATGACTTCAGGAGTTACGTAAACATTGGACAGGCGTGGCGGGCGCGTTAATCACACGATTCAGCGCGAGCTCGGAATTCTTATCGCCGAAGAGTTGAACGACCCACGGTTGTCGCCGATGACATCCGTGACTCATGTCGACGTGAACCGCGACCTGTCGATCGCGAAGGTGTATGTGACCGTTCTGGGGGCAGATGCGGAACGTGAAGATAGCCTGGAGGCTTTGCGATCGGCGACGACGCGCCTGCAGATGTTGATTTCACAACGAATCGAGATCCGAAAGATGCCCAGGCTCACATTTATCCTAGACGATCAACTGCAAACAGGCGCCGACATGGACCAGTTGATCGACAAGGTAATTGCCGAAGACAGTCGTCGCCACTCCGACAGACACAACAGTTGAACGAGAACGTGACGAAAGAATCTTCATCCCGGCCCGGTACAGGCCCTGGCATCGGCTGCTATCTGAACATCGACAAGCCCCAGGGCTGGACTTCTACCGATGTCGTTCGCAAGCTAAAAGGCGTCACGCGGTCGAAAAAGATCGGCCATGGCGGCACCCTCGACCCCATTGCGACGGGCGTTCTGCCTATCTGCATCGGTCCGGCGACGCGATTTGCCGACACCGTGCTCCTGGGCACAAAGTCGTATCGGATCACTATTGAACTGGGTCGTTCGACCGACACATACGATTTGAGCGGGCAAACGACGGCGGAAGCCGATTGGACAGGCGTAAGCCGCGATCAGGTGGTTGGCGTTCTCGAAAATTTCAGAGGCGAGTTCGATCAGGTCCCGCCGATGTACTCGGCCATCCACCACAACGGTAAAAGACTCTACGAACTCGCCCGTCAGGGTATCGAGGTTGAACGTACTGCCCGTCCCGTCGAAGTCTTGAATCTTCAACTGGTCGATTTCTCGGCACCGCAGATTGTTCTCGATCTTGAATGCAGTCACGGCTTTTACGCTCGAACACTGGCCCATGACATCGGCGAGAAACTCGAAACACACGCCCATCTCACCGGCCTAGTCCGTACCCACGCCGGGGTCTTCAGAATCGAAGATGCCGTCACGTTAGAACAGGTGATTGCCGAGGCCGAGTCTGGTGACTGGCGTGACCTCGCGATGCCCATCGATGCAACCCTGCAGCACCTGGGTAGGATCACACTCAACACGATGTTCGTCGAAATGGTGCAGCACGGCAGGCCACTTTCAATCGCCGATGTTGGCGTGAAAGGCGAGACAGGTGCCTACGATCCCGGCGACAGGATCAGGGCTTATACCCCCGAGGGCGAACTACTGGCGATTCTTATTTTCGAGCCGGAACGCTTCGGATGGCGGCCCGAAAAGGTTCTGGCAGCCCTGTGAAACTCGTTTTTCAACTGCAAAAATACCCCCAGACAATTTTCAACCTAGTTATGGATTCCCAAATTGCACGATAGCCCGCTCGAGGTAGTTGCCGAACTTATCCTTTTACTGTCGATCATCCTGATCACGGCGAAAATCGGTGGCGAAGTATCCGAGCGATATTTAAAGATTCCTCCTGTACTGGGTGAACTCGGTGCAGGCATCCTGATATCGCCGTTTTTGCTGGGCGGAATCCACTGGTTCGGCGGCGGTGCAATCTTTGAATTGCCGCTCGGTGAGGGCGATGGGCTGCCCGTCGAGCCGCAGTTGTTCTTCATCGCCCAGTTGGCGGCGGTGATACTACTGTTTGAAGCGGGCCTCGAAACCGACAGGCAAAAGTTCATGAAGTATGTCCGCCCGGCGACTGCGGTTGCCGCGGGCGGTGTATTGCTGCCATTTACCATGGGTTTCGGCGCGACGATCATGCTGGGATTCGCAAGCCTCGATTCCATCCAGGAGATGCTTCCCGCCCTGTTCGTTGGGGCGATCATGACCGCCACTTCGGTCGGCATCACCGCCAGAGTGCTGGCCGACATAAGGCGTCTCGATTCGCCTGAGGGCGTGACGGTCCTTGCGGGTGCGGTAGTCGACGACGTACTCGGAATTATCATTCTCTCTGTCGTCGTTGGTATCGCGGAAGAAGGCACTATCACTGCCGGATCGATCGGGCTGGTATTCCTCAAGGCGGTCGGGTTCTGGCTGGGCCTGATGATCCTCGGGAGCCTGGTGTCCAGGTACATCTCAAGGGTCTTGTTGTGGTTCAAGAGCCCCGGTGGAGCACTGGTGGTGGCGCTGGCACTTGCGTTCGTGGCGGCCGGGGTAGCCGAAATCTACTTTGGACTCGCCATGATTATCGGCGCATACACAATGGGACTCGCACTTTCGGGTACCGACCTGAAGCACGAGATCGAAAATTCAATGCGCACCGTGAACAATTTCATGGTGCCGATTTTCTTCGTTGTAATCGGGATGCAGGTCGACTTCACGGCCTTTGGTGCCAGCGAAGACACAACGCTGGCGGCGTCGATCATCTTCGCGATCGTTCTATCTGTGTTCGCGGTAATCAGCAAAGTCGTCGGTGCGGGCGTGCCAGCTCTATTCGTGGGCTTCAACCGCAGGGGTGCCACACGTATCGCGCTCGGCATGCTGCCCCGCGGTGAGGTAGCACTGATCATCGCCGGGATTGGTCTGACCTCAGGCGTGATCGGCAAAGACATTTTCGGAGTAGCAATCGTGATGACCATATTCACGACTGTCCTGGCCCCCGTGCTGCTTATCCCGGCCTTCCGGGGAGGCAGCGGCCTGAAGATCGACGATGAGGCTAACGAGGGCAACTGAAGGTGTGCTCCCTTCCTTTCTTCCATCGAGGGAGTTAGAGAGCGTGCTGGATCTGTCAATGTGGATTCGAGTCGCGGACGGGTGAGCAGCTCGTATACAGCGCCGTCGCGACTCTTCGCTGCCTTCGAATTTCACCCACACCCTAACCCTCTCCCCTCATGGGACGCGTGGAGGGAGTTGGTAGGCGCGCGGTTCGAGTCGAATGGAATTGTAAGCTGAAGCACCCCTTCGAGTACGGCATGGTCGCGATGCATCGTTATCTTGGCATGTAGGCGATCAAGAACCTCAGTAAGCACATTCACTAGCCAATCTTCGCTCTCGAACCTCTCTGCTCACTGATCCACCATTCCGGCGAGAAAAGCGCAAGCATCTGGGCGACATCTTGCATGACATCATCATCACTATCGGAGCCATCGCTCGCAACCTGCCTGAGGGAAATTACAACTCTGGTTGATCTTGATTGTGTGGATGAAATCGTATTGCTTAGCTCCGAGATTCATGTTGCATAGCACCGCAACAACTACGCTGAAGATGGCGATATGTTAATGGTTGTGACAACCGCGGTCGGGCATCAAGGTGGTAACGACATGTCCGGTTTTCGAGTCGTAAAAGTACTCGCGGACGGGATTTACGATGACTTTTACCCGATTGGATCAGGGCCCGACAAGGTTCATTTAGGTTGAGGAGTTACAGACTGAGACCTGGTTCGCTTGATAGGTTACGGATATGAAAATCACCGATGTAAAAATAATTTCGTTCAAAGCTAAATCTCGGTTTAGCCCAACCAAATGGGGTTATGCCGTTTGGGGCGAGGAGCACGACGAGATTCAGCGGATTCTCAAGATCGAAACCGACGAAGGTGCCGAGGGATTTTTCACAGGGGACAATATGTACCTTGTGCCACCCCCGCCGGAAGCTATCGAGCAGCTGGTGAAGCCGTTGTTGATCGGCGAAGACCCGCTGGATCGAGAACTTTTGTGGCAGTGGATGATGGGTCATCACGGGATTTCTGAAGCGGTGATCGGAGCGGTGGACTGCGCGTTGTGGGATCTGGCAGGTCGGTCGGCGGGAGTTTCGGTTGCGCAGCTTTTGGGTGGCTATCGAGACAAGGTCAAAGCCTACGCAAGCACTGCTCCGAACCTCGGATCACCCGAGGTCTACGCCGCCCACGCTGTCGAAATGAAGAAACGGGGCTACACCGCCTACAAGGTCCACGCCAACATCTACTGGGACCCTGAAAAAGAGGAGCCCGCACCCGGCAAACCGGCGTTCCCGGAAGCCGATCTCGAGATATGCCGGGCGGTACGAGACGCTGTCGGCAACGACATGGTGCTGATGCTCGATCCGTATGGCATCTACACGCTCGAGGAGTCGTTATACGTTGGACGTGAGATCGAAAAGCTCGACTACTACTGGTTCGAGCACCCGATGGACGAACGCAAGACCGAGCCGTATCGCAAGCTGACAGAAGCGCTCGATATAGCCGTTCTCGGGCCTGAAACGGAGCCCGGCAGCCTCTACACCCGCGCCGAATGGGCGATGCAGCACGCTTCAGACATGGGGCGGATCGACACCAGCTTTGGCGGCATTACCGGTGTTCGCAAAGCGCTCGGGTTCTACGAATCGATCGGGATGCAGTGCGAGCTTGAGTTCGTTGGATTCGCGAATTTGGCGCTGTTTGGCTCGACGTCGGAAGAGACTTGTGAATACTACGAGCGAGGCCTGCTGCGACCCGATGAGGACTACGACTCCATAGTTCCGTCGTACCTCAGGCAACCGTGTGATCCGATGGACGAAAATGGCTTCGTGAGCATCCCGCAGGGTCCGGGTCTCGGCATCGAGTTCGACTGGGACTACGTGAACGCCAACCTGGTCTAATTCGAGTTACGTAGCGATAATTTGTCTCCAATAAGAATCAAAGTGAAATCCGAAGTAATATCGGAACTCCCTTTACGCGTCTCACTTCCCTCCCTCGGAGGGAGAGGGGGCGAGCCCAACCTAGAACATCATGGGGCACCAGGGTGCTCTGACTGTGGTGAACATGGCATCGGCCAGCGCTACCGAGCCTGCGGTATTTTCTTCGACGCGACCGGCACGATGTAGATCGGCAAGTTTCGCACCACCGAGATATATCGTTGCCAGCGATGCTGTCGGAAGGGTTACATCCGCTGGCTTTGTCGTCGCAACGCATGTCGCTCCACCGGATCCGCCGTCTAACTCGAACCGACCTCCCCATTCCGGAACTAACGAGTCCTCGACCTCCAGTACCAGGCTGCCTTCGGCGAGATAAGTGCGGGCCGCCAGTGCTTCTGCGACATCGAGCAGCCGGTACCAGACGCCGTCGTAGGGCTTCCGCTGCAACTGCCGCGGGTCATCGAGCATCCAGGGCAGGCTATCATCGGAGGGCGAGCACCAGGTACTCAACGAGTCGTAAAGATCGACATTTAGCAGGTGGTTCCACAGTGCGGCGTGGGAGGCAGCATTGCTGTGAATCACATGATCCGCGTTGATCATTCCGTGTGTCTTCTCGCCGAAGACGTGGGCCTCTTTTAGTAAGTACTTAGCGTACCCGAGAGCCTTGCCGTCTTCTTCGTAAACGATCAGCCAGGGCTTTCCCCAGTCGCCACTTCCGCTGTTAACATCCAGCATGTAGTGGTCCCATGCGGCGGCGTTTTTTCTCGGTATTCCCACGTTGGCCTGAACCGCCGCTTCCCACGCAGCGGGGAGTACTTTTCGTGCCTCGTCGCCAGATATAAACCGAATCTTGCCCGGAATTTCCGGAGAGTGCTTTATCGCGGCCTTTCGGGTGTCAATCAAGAAATTTTCGTGCTGAATCGAAATACCGAATCCGTAACGACTGTAAATGATACTTTCGGAGGCCCAGAGAGAAGCGACTGGCTGATCTTTTTCACGCTCCTGTCGCAACAGCCGAAGCATCATATTGTTGAGAAGACCCTGGCGTCGATGAGTCGTCGCGACAGTAACCGCCGTGACACCGGCATTTTTGACAATAGCACCGCCCGGAACGGCCGATTCAAACGGCAACGAAGCGCTGGTGCCGACGATTTCACGTTCTTCGATCGCACACATTGTCGTAGCCGGAGGCAGGAGCTCTCGATCGAGCCGGTAGTTCTCCTGGCCAGCGGTGTAATGACCACCAAAGCCGCGCGCCACCACCTTCCAGAATTGGCGCTGCTCGGCGTCGGTAATTTGGCGGTATTCGATGGTCATCGGTTCAACACGGGTAGCCTCGCCTAGAAATAATGCGTGCACCAGGGTGCGGTGTCGGTCGCAAACATGCCGTGCAGCCTGGCGAGCGACCCGGGTGCGACCGCGTCGATTCGGCCCGCCTCGACAAGGGGTCCGGGCGTTGTGCCTCCCAGGTAGAGCGCGGCGAGGTCGCCCGGAGTCATGATGACATCGGGTTTCTCGGTGGTTTTCTTCACGGATGCCTGTGAATCTTCGACATCAAGTACGTAGGTCCCCGCTACTTCAGGCTGCGATTCGGAAACCACCCCTATTTTCAGCCGTCCGTTGGCGTTGTATTCGCGGGCTTCGAGCACCTTCACCACGTCGAGAAGTCGGATCCACAGCGAATCGTGTGACTTGCGATTGAGCCGGCGGGGATCCGACAGTATCCACCAGAGCGGGTCGTCCGCCGGTCGATTTTCGGCAGTAATTTTCCCGACCAGGTCGAAGTTCAACAGGAACCGCCACAGGACAGCATGCGCGGTATCGGTAGTCGATACCTGCTCTTCGACCTGCAGGGTACCCATGTCTGAATCGCCCTTCCGGCGCATGCGATAGGTCACATAGCCAGTCTGCTCGCCACCCTCCTCGCAGACGGCGAAGAACAACGCACTCGCCCCGTCGCGAACACGCTCCTCGTCGAATAACCCGTACTGCCATCGTCCGGCGTTTCTATCGACGGCACCCGGTGTTTGCTGGCGCATCTGATCGTAGATATCCGGCAGTATCACAGCAGCTTCTTCGGCATCGACGAAATAGACCTGCGAGCCCGCTTCAGCAGGCTCGACTGGTTCCGGCGAGTGGGCGAACGCCCCAAACCGCGGGTCGATAGTCCAATTGTAGGAACTGACCGCCAGCCCGTAGTCGAACCGGCCGTAGAGGTGCGACTGCGAGGCCCAGAGACCGCTTACGATGTCACCGCGCTCGCGGGCCGATTCGTGCAGCCGGGTCATCATGCCGGAGAAAGCTCCCTGGCGGCGATGAGTGACTGATGTCGTCATGTAGGCCACACCGGCCATCGGGACGGTTGCTCCTCCCGGGACGGTCAGCGAGTAGGAATCGGCACCGGCGGTACCGACAATGCGTTCTGACCTGCTGTCGACTGCAGCCACCAGGCGGTCGATTTCAACCCGATGGTCTCGCAGCCGCGCGATATCGTCCGGGTGAACATGCTCGCCAAAACCGCGGCGAACGGCCCTTCGCCATTCGGTGAAATTATCGTCGGTTACCTGTCGGAGTTCGATCGTCATTGGAGTAAATAATGGGACTGTAAAATCTGCCCGACGACGTATGCTACGTGCTGCATCATCTACGGGCCAGCTTCCTGGCGCAAGCACCTAACAAGAAAAGGTAAATTCAGAATGGCCGATCTACTCGAAGACAGGGTTGTGCTGGTTACCGGGGCCAGTTCGGGCATCGGTCGCGAATCGGCGAAAGTGATGGCCGGTCACGGGGCGAAGATCGTCGCCGCAGCAAGACGTGAAGCCAAAATCGCTGAAACGGTTCGGCAGATCAAGACCGCAGGTGGGACGGCCACCTACGTTGTGACCGATGTGACCGATGGCGGGCAGGTTGAACGGGCCGTACAGCACGCTGTGTCGACTTACGGGGCACTCGACGCGGCGTTTAACAACGCAGGCATAATTGAGCCCAGTTCCCATCTTCATGAAATCGCTGAAGAAGATTTCGACGAGGTCATCGACGTAAATCTTAAAGGTGTTTTCCTGTGCATGAAATACGAAATCTCGTACATGCTGGAGAACGGCGGTGGAGCGATCGTAAACCACTCTTCGTTTTCAGGACTGAGGGGCGGTTCCGGACGATTCCCGTCGTACACGGCCAGCAAGCACGCCGTACTCGGACTCACCAGATCGGCGGCTATCGACTACGCCCGTCATGAAATCAGAGTAAATGCCGTTTGCCCCGGACCAGTAGAAACAGAGCTTGCCGAAGGCCTATCGGGTGGCGACCCCGAAAGGCGCAAAACGCTCGAAAGATGGATTCCAATGGGACGATATGGAAATGTGCGGGAGGTGGCCGATCTCGTGGCATTCCTGTGCTCAGGATCAGCGTCCTACATCACAGGTCAGGCGATATCGGTTGATGGTGGTGTAACGGCGTAGGATTCTTCTGGTTCTCCCTTCCGGCGCAGGGAGAGGGGACCTGGGCTACCGTGTCCACTGCGCTTGGTAGGGTGCGGGCTTGCCTTCATTGGGTTCTGGTTCTCGAACCGTGCCCTCACGCCACGATTCGACCGGGATCCAGTCGAGCAACTTTTCGCCTTTTGCGACCGAAAGCGGACTATTGAATCCGGTTATAGGCTCGCGAATTTCTACTCCGGGAAACTCGGATTCGATTGCGTCCATCGTCGGGATTTCAAGAGTGGTGTCGGTGGCGTTGATAAAGAACGCTTCGTGACCGCCAAACTCTTTCTCGATCGACAAACGACACGCCCTGGCCGCGTCGTGTCGGCCCACCCAGCTCCAGAATCCCATCGGTTGCCTGCCCCCGGTGCTTGTCTTGTCTCCGGACTCCAGGTGTCGTTCGGCCGTTGCCGGGTCCCACAGGGCGTGGAACCGCATGTTGGCGATCTGAACCTTGCCGGGTCTGCGACGGACGAACGCGTCTGCCATCTGCTCGCCAAGCCATTTCGACTGCGAATAGGCGTCTTCAACGTGTGTCGGGTGGTCCTCATCGACCGGCAGGTAGTCCGGCATGTAGAGCTTTTGGCCCCAGCCAGCGCCCACTGCGTTGATCGACGACGCCATACAGATTCGCTCGATACGGTGGACCTCAGCGGCTTCAAGCACGTTCCAGTTCGCCATCATGTTGATGCGGAACAGCTTGTGCTCGGGGTCGGTGTTCGGAGCCGGAATGGCGGCCATGTGAATTACCGCGTCGGCACCAGTGAGTGCGTTCAGCACTTCGCCGTAGTCGGTGACATCGATACGCCAGAAGTGTGCGGCGTTCGATGCGGAACCCGGCCGCGGTGCAACCGCGTCGATGTTGTACACGTCGTAGCCATTGGCCGCCATCTCGGCGATTATGTATTCGCCGGCCCTGCCCGAACCGCCCGTCACCACTACTTTTTCAGCCATTTTTGTCCCCGCAAATCAAGAACCGGCCGCTCGTACGCGCAACCGCTTTTTCGACCGCACAATTATGGACGCGTGTCGAAGGGTCCGGTGACGCGCTTTCAACGAAAAATAGAAGTGGGAACCATGATGGCCGATCGGTTGCCAACTCGGCCTGTTGCGGACATACCCGGAAAATCTAAACAACTATTTCAATCTTCACCCGCGCGCGGCCCCGGGCAATGAGTGATTGGGCGAGAGCCGATACGCAAAACTTCAGGCCAGCGAACGGTTCATGTAGCCGTCCTCCGCACCCAACAGATCGCCCTCGGCGAAACGCTCGACCCGGAAGGGCTGCACATCGATCAGGTCGGTCGAACCGTCGATAACCAGGTCGCTCAGTATCTTCCCGACGCCCGGACTCAGCTTGAAGCCGTGACCGCTGAACCCGGCCCCGACAAATAGGCCGTCGAGCGCCTGCACCCGCCCGAACGCCGGCATGAAGTCGGGCGAGCAGTCGTAAACGCCGGTGTAGCCACGAACAAGCGATGCCGAATCCTGTCCGGGAAACCTGGCGGCGAACCGTTCCAGCTGGCTCACCTGCTCGTTCAACTCGGCCGGTTTTACGGCTTCTACATCCTCGTCGACGGGCCCCTTCATTGGGTCGTGCTCACCAATCAGCGTCAGCGAACCGGCTTCGGGTCGGAAGTACGTCTCCGCAATGCGGTCGGAGACGATCGGGTGGATCCCGCCAAAATCGGGCGTGCGCTCAACGACGGTGATCGCGTGCCGCACCGGCGTAATCGGCAAGTCGACTCCGTACTCGGCAAGCAGATCACTTGTCCTGAACCCAGCTTCGACGATCACGGTCTCAGCGCTGATAACGCCGTCGGACATGGCTACCCCGGTCACGCGGCTGCCTTCTGATGTCATAGTGAGAACCTCCGGACCGATTCGCACCTCGACGCCCAGATCGCGTGCGGCACTGATAAACGAATTCGCAACTGTCGAGCCGTCAGCATGGCCCGAGTTCGGCTCCCAGGCACCGGCGGTAACATCGTCCCGCACGAGCCGGGGTTCGATGTCGCCCACCTCACCGGGTGTAATCATCCGGGCATTGATGCCCAGTCGTTGCTGCATCGCGATCACTTCACGGGCGTGCGGAACCTCTGCGGTGGCGAAAAGAATCAGGAAGCCGACCTGACGAAACCCGCTTTCGCCAACGCCGACGATGTTTTTCCAATCGCCGAACATCTCCCGACCGTACATGGCCACTCTGGTCAACGATTCCAGTGTGTAGTGCATCCGCACGATCGCGCTCGACCAGCCCGAAGCGCCTGCAGCGATACCCTCTTTTTCGATCAGGATTATTTTTCCGGCACCCCGTTTTGCGAGGTGCCAGGCCGTCGAAGCACCGTGCACCCCACCGCCCACAATGACGATATCGGCCGTATTAGCCATCGAATAAAAACTCCCGGTCCGCTCCCGGTTCTTTCAGCGATATTTGCGTGCAGCACTACTCTGACACACGAAACTCCCCGGCAACAGGGTCGCTTGCGATTCCGGACGGCGAGTAATATTCCCATACGCGTTCATATCGCGCCGAAAATCCTTGCGAAACAGGCAGGCAGTAACGACCCGAAGAAAGTTCAGATATCCAACATGGTCCTCGAAAAACTCAAGCAAGTTCCCGATCCAACATACGTCCATGCCGGCCCTCTCACAGATTTCGTTTCGAGTCTATTTGTTGCTGCCGGCATGCCAGCCGCGGGAGCGCAGTTGAGCGCCGCCGTGCTGGTCGACGCCGATATGAACGGCATCGATACGCACGGCGTTAGCTACAACATCGACCACCACTACCTGGTGGGGTTGCTCGACGGCTACATCAACCCAACGCCCGATATGAAGGTGACGTACGAGACCCCCGGTACCGCGGTGATCGACGCCGATCGCGGCATGGGGATGATCGCTGGTGTGATGGCGATGGAACTTGCGATCGAGAAGGCCGCGACCACGGGCATCGCCTCGGTCGCAGTGAATAATTCTTCCCACTACGGTGCGGCCGGTTACTACGCCCGACAGGCCCTTGACCACGACATGATCGGCTTTTCAATGTCATCGGGAGGCAAGAACGTAATCATTCCGCTAAACGGCCGCTGGCCCTGGATGGGCACCAATCCAATGGCCTTTGCTGCTCCTGCCGACAGGGAGCCCGCGTTTGTGATTGACATGGCGTCGTCGATCTCTTCGTTTGGCAAGCTTGCGATCGCTGAATCGTTCGGCGTCGATATTCCCGTCGGATGGGCGCAGGATGCCAATGGAAACACCGTCACCGACATTACTCGACGCAACGAAGTCATCGGCCAGCCGCCGCTTGGCGGGACGCACGAACAGGGTGCGCACAAGGGGATGGGGATTGGCATGATGGCAGATGTGCTGAGTGCGATTCTGCCAAACGAACCCGTTTCGGGGCTTGTTCCAGATGAAGCCAAGGGGGGCGGTCGGTTCTGCCATTATTTCCAGGCGACCCGCATCGATGGGTTCCGCCCTGCCGCCGAGTTCAAGGCGGATATGGACGTGATGCTCAGGACCCTGAGAGAGCAGGAATCGGCCCCAGGAGCGCCCGATATTCAGTACCCGGGTCATCCAGATGCGGAGTACGTCAAAAAGCGCACCGAAACCGGTATTCCGCTGCCGCGGCACACGGTGAACTACTTCAAGCAGATGGCCGACCAGCTGAACGTAGCGTGGACGATCGGGGGATGAGGATTAACTGCATTTCGCAGCAAGTGATGGCCGGGATGAGGCAGAAGCAATCGAAGCGACAAGTGAACAACATTCCCCCCTCACCTAAATCCTGTCCCTGATGGAGAGGACTTCATGGGCGGCGATGAGCGACGCGTCCCGAGCGAAGTCATCTGAGCCAAAGGATCTGGAGTGGGGGCGCGAATTGACTGATCTGACCGCCGCTCAAATTGAAACATTTCTCGCTTTTCGCGGCTACGTAAACCCGAATGGTAGGTTCTGGTTCATTGGGATGGAAGAAGGTGGCAAGAGCACCATTGAAAACCTTCGGATCAGAGCTGAAAAATTCGACAGATTGGAAGATCTCGAGCGATCGCACCGAAACTTTAACTCCCACGACATGAATAAATTAACGACGTCAACCTGGGGATTGATGTTGTCGATAGTTGGCCGGATGAGCAGTCAGCCGAACTGGTGGAGCACCGATGTCAGGCGCGCTTACCAGTCCACGAAACTCGGCCGACTGAATGGCGAAACTTATCTGACTGAAGTCCGGCCACTTCCAAAAAAAGGTATCAACGATTGGCCTTACGGAGACTTCTTCGATTCACCCGAGGATTACTTCGAGCGGATATTCCCCGATCAGCTCATGTCCATTCGATCAGATTACGGTTCTGCCAATCCAAAACCACAGTTCGTTTTCTGTTACGGCAAATCCTACTGGGACAGGCACCGTCAAGTGTTCGAGCTCATTGACTTCGAATCAACTCTCGACGGTTCTATTCAATGGGGTCGAAATGAAACTACCGTTTTCCTATTGACCAATTTCTTCGACTACAGTCGCATGGGATTTACTGAAAACTTCGTCGACAGACTCCGCGAATTCGCCCTCAGTAAATCTCCGAAATAAACACCAAAAAGAGAAGCCCCCGGTTTTGCCGGGGGCTTCTAACGCATGTCGCGCCGCGAGGCGGACTGTAAGCCGAGTCCTGTACCGACTTCCTGAACGGAAACCGGCGACGGCCATCCATCTAGGCCTACAGTTGCCCGCAGGCTCAAGCAACCAACCCGGAAGCTACCCGGATCCGGTCACAGCTTCCCTATTTGGTCTTGCACCGAGTGGGGTTTACCTTGCCCCGCATGTCGCCATCCGGGCGGTGCGCTCTTACCGCACCCTTTCAGCCTTACCTGCGCTTGCGCGCCGGCGGTCTACTTTCTGTTGCACTTTCCGTCGGGTCGCCCCGCCCTGCCGTTAGCAGGCACTCCGATCCATGAGGTGCTCGGACTTTCCTCCCCCGCGCCGACCAAAGCCGAACGCGGCGGCGACCATCCGTCCTCCTCGCGACAGGGTTAAGGGTACTGCCGTTTGGCGGGTGTCGGTATCCCTTCTCCATGGGACGGAGAGGGTGTGGGTGAAAGTGGCAGATGAGCCGACTTTTCGTTTGCGGAGTCCAACCCACCCTCTCGCCCAGAGGGCACCCGCCTCCCTGCCAGGGAGGGAGAAGTCCGTTGCCCATATCGACGGTTAACGACTGATAATCTGACCGCGCATTCAAACGCCGCACCCGCGACCCGCATAAGGAGAAACATGGAAACTCGCCAGCTTGGTAAAAACGGTCCGACCGTCCCGGTGATATGCCTCGGCGCGTGGCCTTTAGGTGGCGGGATGGGCGACATTCCCGACGACCAGGCCATCGCCACGATTCACGCTTCGATCGAGGCCGGTGTCAACTTCATCGACACGGCGGAGGGCTACCGCACCAGCGAATCCGTACTGGGCAAGGCGCTGAAGGGCCGCCGGGATGATGTGATCCTCGCGACAAAGCTTTCCGGCGACCACTCGGCGGAACACATGGCATCGGCAATCGAAAACAGCCTGCGTTCGCTCGGCACCGACTATATCGACCTCTACCAGCTGCACGGTCCACGACCGGGATTCCCGATCGAAGAGACGATGGCCAACCTGCTGAAACTGAGGGATGAAGGAAAGATCAGGTACATCGGTGTCTCTAACTTTTCGGCCGAGCAGCACACCGAGGCTTCGCAGATCGGGCCTGTCCATAGCTCGCAGCCCCGGTACAACATGTTTTACAGGGTGCCGGAAGAGTCGATCCTGCCGATGTGCCTTGAGCTTGGGATCGGCGTCATACCCCACTCACCACTCGCCAAGGGAATGTTGACCGGCAAGTACCGTCCGGGACACGTGTTTTCCAGCGATGACGAACGGGTCGACAAGCCAGAGTTCAAGGACGATCAGTTCAACGTGGCTTACCCGATAGTCGAACGGCTGACCGAGTGGGCCTCGGATCACGCACGCGACGGCGCGCAGCTTGCGATCGCCTGGACACTGGCTCATCCTGCAGTGACGAGCTGTATCGTCGGTGCCAAGACCCCCGATCAGGCGATACACAACGCCCTGGCAGGCTATTGGCGACTTTCCAGTGGCGACATGGCAGAGATCGCCGATATCCTCGGCGACTTCCAGTTTATGCAATAGCGGCAACCTGTACTAGAAATGCGAGTTAGATCGCACCGTTAATCAGTCCAGCGGTGCCAGCCACGGCAGCACTACTGGCAGCAGCTTGTCGGAGTGCACGCGGTTGATATTGTGGCCGGCAACCCCGATCTTCTTCACAGTGAATCCTCCACGATCATCGCTAACTTTCCATCCACACTCTATGCGCAATTCCGCTTGCATGCCTCTGCTGACCTGGCTCAGCATTCTCTTGCGAACGCGAGACCTCAGGAGTTTAGTTTGCACACTCTAAGCGAATCGGATAAATCATGATCTGGCCGTTCCGACGCAAGAATCAGAACTACCAACTCGCCTCGGTATATTTTGACCGAGCCGGGCCTTTCATCGAGCGTGGAGAGCACCTTCAAGCCGTCATTGAGCTCACTACCGGTATCGAACTGGACCAGCGTTCAGGCATGGTCTATCTATATCGAGGCAATGCGTATTTCAATAGAACGATAATTCGCACGCTTCAGGGAATCGACGATGAGGCTCAAAATCGACGCAGACAGGGCAATCGAGCTTGGAGTTGACCGCCACGATGTCGAGCGGTAAATTCACAAGCTAAGAGATTGGCGCCACGAGCCCAGAATTCATCCTGGATGACCACCCTACAGGTCATGGGTGGCTTAAAGTGCCCCCTCACTCGCCCGGTGTCGCATCCTCGCCCGTGGTGTGCGGCATAACCTCGGGCGGAATGACCCCCAGCTTGCCCACCTGGTAGTCGGCGAACGCCTGCTGGAGTTCTTCCTGGGTATTCATCACGAACGGGCCGTACCAGGCAATCTGCTCTCGAATCGGCTGACCGCCGAGAATCAGAATTTCCAGTTCAGGTGTTTTTGAGTCCTGTTCCTGATCGGCAGTGACGATTATCGAATCGCCTTTACCGAACACTGCGGCCTGCCCCATCTGGAACGGTCGTCTGTCGGGTCCGACCGCTCCTCTTCCTGCCAGCACGTACGCGAGTGCGCTGTAGTCCGGCCGCCAGGGCAGTTCGAGCTGCGCCCCGGGGCTGACCGTTGCGTGGATGAACGTTATCGGGGAGTGAGTTACACCCGGACCTTCGTTTCCGTCGACCTCGCCAGCGATGACCCGCAGCAGGGCACCTCCGTCGTGCGAACTCAGCAATTTCAGGTTGGTTCGAGAAATTTCCTGATAGCGTGGGTCGGCCCACTTCTTCTCGCGCGGCAGGTTCACCCATAGCTGTACGCCATGCATCAGCCCGCCGGTGAGCACGGTCTCTTCGGTAGGTGCCTCGATATGCAGAATCCCGGCGCCCGCGGTCATCCACTGGGTGTCGCCATCGCTGATCAAGCCGCCCCCGCCTTCCGAATCGCGGTGCTTGAAGGTCCCTTCGATCATGTAGGTGACCGTCTCGAACCCGCGGTGGGGGTGCCAGGGCGTGCCCTTTGCCTCGCCCGGACGCCATTCAACCTCCCCCATCTGGTCCATCATGATGAACGGGTCGGTGTACTGGTAAGGGATGCTGGCGAAGGCCCGGCGTACCGGGAACCCTTCCCCTTCCAGACCCGAGGGAGCCGTGGTGATGGTCATTACCGGCCTGACGACACCGTCGGATGCGGGTCGCGTTACACGATCAAGGGAAAGTATGTTGTCGACCGTTACGGCGGGAATTTTGGGCACCCAATCTTGCTATGTTCTGGACTCACCTGATGCAACTCTACGATTTCTGCTCGGCGAATTGGATGCGGAGCGGTCGAAACAGGTGTGACCTGGTGCCAATTTTCGCTTCGACCGGTAATACTGACTCAGGCTGCCACGATCAATCACGTTCAGAACCGTGGGATGATTTCCACGATCTCGTCACCGACAATGATTCGTTCGACGAGAGCGGACACCGCCGATTTTGCGACTGACATATCTTTGCTGTGCGCGTCCGTTAGTAACCGATCAACGTCTGGACTTGATTTCTGATCGCTAACCGAAGCCAGACCGGCCCGCGCGTCCTCGAGCCTCTGCAGTGGCGGTGCCAGGTCCTGTAGCGTGCCGTAAGCCGAGGCAACCATGCGGACAGCGCGGTTGAAATCTCGTTCGGCGTCTGCGATCTCCTCCGCCACGCTGTCGCCCAGAACGGGTCGCAACCGCTTCTTTATCCGTTGGCCCCACCGCTCGATGTCTCGGAGCACCATCTGTTCCAGTTCATCGGCGTGCCAGGAAGAATGGCGGGACACTCCATCGTTCCGTTCCCTGCGTGCATCTCGTGACGGGCATTCATAGTAACGATAAGACTTTGCCGTAGATGTGCCATCCGAACGATCCCACGACCTGCGTCGAGTGAGGCCGAACAGGCCTCTGCCACACAGATCGCAGCGTACGATGCCGCCGAGCAGGTACGGCACTTCGTCGGCCCGGTTCCTTACCGGCTTCCGCATTCGAGTGACGGATTCTGCCCGGTTAAATATTTCACGCTCGACCAGCGCTTCGTGACTTCCAGCAATGCGTACACCGTAGCGGGTGTAGGTCCCGAGATATGTGCGATTTTTCAATAGTCCCGATATAGCCAGAGCCGACCACGGACGGCCTGTGCGAGTTCGAATGCCACGGTCGTTAATCGAGCGCGCTATGGCCCGAAATCCCGGCCCGCCGAGCGGTTTCGATTCCGGAGCGTGCCAGGGCCCGGCATAGGTTTCGAATATCTCCTTGACTATTTCCGCTTCGCCCGGCACAGGTTTGAGTAGTCCGTCCGCACCGGCCTCGTAACCGTACGGCGTGCGACCGAGTACCTCGCCACGCGATGCCTTGGCAACGATCGAGTCGCGGATCCTCGCCTGTCGCTGGGGTGACCGTCCACCGATACCAAGCATCTGTTCACCGCTCTGGAGGGCGTCTGGCCGATCGGGGTCGGTGCAGCGGACTTCCGTGCCCAGCCGGTCGAGTTCGAGCAGTCTGGACACAAGAGTTTCGAGGTCTTCGGCGAAGTGGGAGGCATCGGGCACGAGCACGAGTGCGAGGCGGGCGTTCGAGCCGGTAAACGAAGCGATCATCTGCCGATATCGATCGTGGCGGGCATCGAAATCACCGGGCGATTCCTGGTCCGACGGTTCGTACCAGGCGACCAGCTGGTGCGAATTTCGCTGGCAGTAAAGTTCAATCTGCGCACGCGGGTGCAGCCATTCGGCCAGCGCGAAAAGGTCTCCAGTTTCCGGAGACGCGTGTTCGTTAGTTGGGGTGGGTTCGCTATGGAATCCGACAGCCCTCAATTATCCCTCTGTAAGGAGCGCCCTGCCGCAACTGCAGGGGATGGGACCATCGGCATTTCGCAGTCGAGTGAGTTCACCGACCGGTAGCCGGACTGCGCAGCCCTGGCAAACTCCGCGTTCGACGCGGACAACGGCGACACCGCGATTTGATCTGAAGAGACGTGTGTACCGGGCCAGATCGTCTTCAGGAATCCCCGAAGCATCGGCATTTCTCACCTCGAGCATCTCGTTGTACTCAGATCCGAGCCTGTAGAGATCCTGCCTGAGTTCGACGTTGCGGTTTTGCCAGAGTTTTTCTTTCTCGGCCAGCTCATTCGTCAGACCTTCGAACTGCTGTCGGGCGTGTTCTGCGGCGACCTCGGCAGGAGCGATCGATTCCTCAACCTGAGCAAGGCTGCGCCGCGCTGCAGAGTGTTCGGTTTCGATTGCCGTAAGTTCACGGACGTTGGTGATAGCACCCCCGTAGAGCCTGGTTTCGAGTTCGGCAACCTTTTCCTTGAGCATTGCGAACTCGGATTCAAGGCGAGCGGTCTCTACTTTCGATTCGAGTTCCCTGACCTTCGTCTTTTCGCAATTTTCGCGAAGTTCGGGGAGTCCACCCTCGGATTTGAGCTCCTGCTCAACCTCGCGATAATCGCGGCGTCTCAGGGCCAGTGTCTGGTCCGTGCTCTGGAGTGAAAGAAGTGATTGGGCGATTGTCACAAAGCGTTCCTGAGGTTTGCTTTTGGTGGGAGTTGTGCCGGGCTCTTAGTTGAATACTAGACCTGTGAAATACGGTGTCAAATAGCAGAGCGGTCATCTTGCCCCCCTGTTCCGCCGGTCGGGTACCAGAAGTGTGTATCCTCAGTAGGCATGTCGCGGAGGTCTGACGCATCTTGAGATTTCCCGATTCTGGTATTTCATGGAGACTCGTTTGACCGACACTGACACCCCCTATTTTCTTCAACCCTTCATGAAAAGGCGCGCACGTACGCGCATTGTCTGCACTGTTGGTCCGGCGACTGGGACACTGGCCCGTATAAAACGGTTGATCCGGTCGGGGATGTCGGTTGGACGCCTGAACCTGAGCCACGGCACTCCCGACGAGCACCATTCCTACGTGAAGATGTTGAGGGCCGCGGCTGAAGAGTTGGGAGTTGCCGTGGGCATTCTTGCCGATCTTCCCGGACCAAAGTACCGCGTCGGGGAGATGGAGCAGGCCGAAATTACGCTGGTGAGCGGACAGGCCTTTGTTCTGCAGGTCGAACCGTGCAAAGGGAACCTCGAGCGCGCCAACGTGTGGCCTCCCGGGCTTCATAAAGACATCAAAAAAGGTTCCCAGGTCCTTATCGACGAAGGCATGGTGGAATTGCGGGCAGAGAGCATCGAGGGGACCAACATTAATTGTCGCGTGACTCTGGGCGGCGTGATGAAAACAAACAAAGCTGTCACTGCGCCCGGTAACACATCGACGCTCGACTATTTCACTTCCGAGACCCTGCGGGCACTCGAGTTCGTCGAATCCTCTGACATTGATTTTGTCGGCTTATCGTATATCCGCAACGCCGACGACATGCTGCGTGTCAGGGCGCATCTCCAGAAGGCCGGAAAAAATCCCCAGTTGGTCGCGAAGATCGAAATCCAGCAGGCGGTGAACAACCTTGTCGAAATTCTCGACGAATCGGACGCGATCATGGTGGCCAGGGGCGATCTTGGAGTCGAACTGCCGTTCGAGAGAGTGCCTTCCGTTCAGAAGCAAATTATTCGCATGGCAAACGAAGCGGGAAAACCGGTCATCACCGCCACTCAAATGCTGGAATCGATGATCGAGCAGCCCTCGCCCACCCGCGCCGAGGCGACGGACGTGTACAACGCGGTGCGAGACGGGACCGACGCGATCATGCTTTCGGGCGAAACGTCAGTCGGCAAGTTCCCTTTCCGCGCGGTCAACGCAATGACCCGCATCGCCAAAAGGGCAGAGTCGTATCTCGAATATCCAATGCTTGCAGAGCGTCACAGGGCCGCGGCTAAGAAAGGCGGACTTGCCGTTGACAACGCGATCGCCGACGGAGCGGTGGTTGCGGCATCGAGCCTGCAGGCGAAGGCGATCGTCGCGTTCACAGAATCTGGGAGCACGGCCGGCCGAGTGGCCTCTTATCGCCCGCCCGTGCCGCTTTTCGCACTCACTCCCGATTTTACGGGAGGTGCAAAGCTGGCCCTCCGCTGGGGTGTAATTCCCGTCGTCGTAAAGCAATTTACACAGCTTCAGGACATGTTTCGCGCCGGTTCGCAGTTGGTCCTCGAGACTTCGATTGCGCGGGAAGGCGACGTGATCGTGGTCGTCGTGGGCTTGCCGATCGGGGTTGCCGGGACAACGAACCTGCTGCGGGTAATCACACTACCCGAACCACTTGTCGACCAGGTCTAGGTCCGGGTGTGGGGGGCGCACATGGGTAGCCGGGAACACTCGGCGGCTACAACTCCGGTTTCGGTGTTTGCGCCGCGGTTTCGACCGCCTGCCGGAGGCGGTCCACCTCACCGGCATCAGTCGGTTGACCGCCGTAACAGGCGGCGTTGAACCGACCGGTGACAGCGTCGACCGGGGCATCGGGCAGAAACACCGCAAGTGCCTGTATTCGCTCGTTTGGGGTGATATTCGGGTCGAACACCATCCCCCGTTTTATCGCGTGTGCCAGTGTGTCGAAATAAAGCAGGAAAACCTCGGCCACGCCCTTCTCGCCCTCGGGCCACCTCCACATAGATCGGCTTTTGCCGCCCCGCAGCCAGCCCGGCACCAGGCTCGACAATAACTTCATCATGTCGGCTTTCGCATCGGCATCGCCGCGAATCGATTCGCGATCTGAGTCTTCGTCACTGCCGGACCGGCTCGAAAAGCGGCGGTACGCAAATACAAGGATGAAGAACACGATCAGGATAAGCAGTATCGATAGCGGCCAGCGCAATGCGCCGAGTGCGAATTCGGTTGCGGTTTCCGCCTGTTCAGCGACGGTATCGAACGCGGGTGGTTCGGGTGCCGCAGCACCAATCTCTTCCGGCGGCGTCTCTTCTTCGCCAAAGCGTTCCTTGAGCCAGTCGATAATCGCAAGTAGCACCCGCATCGCAATTTCTATCGGCCACCGCAAGACCCACAGCAACGCATCGACAAACCCGCCCCACAGGGCTACAAGACCCCTGACCCCGGTATTGCCGTACCGTCCGGTTAGAAGACCGCCTAACGCGCCAACAGCGAGAATCGTGAAGACCGATATTCCGATGACCGTAGGCCACGAAGCGTTCCCGGCGTCATCGGATGGCGGAAGACGCGAGGCGGCCATCCCGATCAGCGAAACACCGAAGAACGGAATCAGAAGTGGTGTTATTCCGATTCCAAACCCAACAGACAGCTCGGTAATGAGCGCTATCGCCATAACAGTGGTCCCGATTTTGAAGTCCCGCTTGAGCTCGCTCGAAACATCGACGCTGGCGATAAGTTTTTGCGTTCGGTACCAGACCGCCGTGGAAGCGAGCAGCCCAATTATCAGATCGACAACACCTTCTGAATCATATGAGCCACCGAACATGTCGATAGGCCACGCGATCTTGAACGTCCATGTGTCGCCTACCGTTGTGGAAGCCATGGTGAGATAGACGGCGACCAGCGCAACGCCGCCCTGGACCAGCGCAATCGTCGTCGCATCGCCACGCGCTCCTCCGAATATCCAAGCCGAGGCGGCACCGGAACCGAAAAGGATGAGCAGGATCACCCAGGGAATTGGAGATCCCCCCAGACCCAGTATCGAGCCAACGACCGCCAGTCCCGCGAACCAGATGATGCTTTCGGCGACGATGAGGGCGGCGTGCGACAGTGCGATCCTGTTTCGCATTACGGGGATTCACCTCCTCTGCGGGAGGTGCCGGCGGCCGTAACCGGAAGATCGTTCCAGTCGGAGGTGTCGGCCGCCGGTCTGCTGAATTCGCTTTTACCATCCTGTTTTCGGTCTCTCCGGAGTGGATCAAGAAACACAGAGCGTCCGTCTCTGACCTCGAACTCTGGATACTCCGGCGGGTCCTCGCGGCCAACATGCAGAATAATGACGGGGTGACCTGTTCGCGCAAGTCCTCCCAGGTAGTTCATCGTCCTGGGGTGGTAAATGCCGCCGATGTGGATGAGTGTCGAACCATTCGGAATAGCACCCCGGCGGTCACGGGCAAGTTGATCCATGCTCTGGACAGCAATCGGGTGGACCATCGCAAGTGATTCAAGCAGAGTCGTCAGTTGGGTCGGCCCAGAACTCGGTGGAACCACGGCGTACGAACTCCGGAGAGAAGTAACGCCATTGGCAACAAGGCCGGTCTTGTACCCCAAGGCGAGTGCGTGCTGTGCGATAGAGGCAGCTGCCGTCATGGTCGCCTCCAGCACGTCCGACCTGTAGCCCTCCCAGGGGATACTCGTCGTGATCGCCTCGGCGAAGATCACAACATGCTCGGAAACGCTCGGATCGAACTGGCGTACGAACATCTCGCCACGTCGAGCGGTCGTTTTCCAATCGATGTTTTTTACCGCATCGCCAGGGCGATATTCACGGACCCCGGCCGGTCGAGAAGGGTCGTTCCACAGAGGTTGACGTGACAGTGAATCGCCGATCGGGCGCCGGGACGGCAATGAGAACCCCGGAATCGACCTAATTTGCGGATAGACGAAAATCGACCACGCCGTGTGCTCAAGCGTTGCTTCGGCGGGGTAGAGGCCAAACAAATCGCCACTGCGCAGATGTGTCTTACCAAGTCGGTACGTTCCCCGTGACAACGCACGTATTTTGCGCTTGATCCGCACTCGTTCGTAGGCACCAAGCGATGTCGAAAATTTAAAATCCGCACCGCCCAGCATGTCTTGCTCGATAAACTTGTGACCCTCAACAAGAAGGCCGCGCGGTACAAATTCGTTGATCTCAATCCACGGTACCGGCAACGGTTTTTTATTTTCGACCGTGAAAGTTATTTCGATTTCGTCGCCCTGAAAGGCATGATCGATCGATGCAGCCCGGTCGATCGTAATTTCTTTCAGCGAAAGAGCGGCCCAGATCCGGGACGACACGGCGATAACAAATGCAAGGGCTCCGAGTGCGGCAATCAGTGGTTCCCGCGCGACGGCGCCGACAATTACAACTATCATCAACAGAATGACAAAGTACTCGCCGAGGGGGTTCACCGCCGTGCCCATCGACGCTCTCAACTCCGGACGCCGGTGGCCCATCCCAAGGCTTCTCGTCCCCCAGACCCAGTACATTCCCATCTACTCGCGCTCGATGGGGACTGGAGTCGATTCGGTGATCTCGCGGACGATCTGGTCGGTGGCCTGTCCCCGGAGTTGCGTGCTCGTCTCTGCGAGCAGGCGGTGTGCCAGCACCGGGACCGTCAGTTGTTTTACGTCGTCGGGCAGAACGTAGTCGCGACCGTTCATGGCCGCCCTGCCCTGCGCGGCATGCTGGAGGGCGAGCGAGGCCCGCGGACTGGCCCCCAACCGCAGGCTTTCAGTCGACCGGGTCTTTTCGATGATATCGAGGAGGTAGTTACGGACCGTATCGTCAACCTTTACCTGGTCGACTGCGTTGCGTGCCGCAATAATGTCGGTCGACGTTGCTGAAGGTTGGATCGCGTCCGGGGTCTCGCCCGCCTTGAAGCGGTCGAGCATCGACGACTCCTCGTCCCGGTCTGGGTAGCCGAGAGAGGCGCGAACCATGAAACGGTCGAGCTGGGCCTCGGGCAGCGGGAATGTTCCTTCCATTTCGACCGGGTTCAGCGTCGCCATCACCATAAACGTTTCGGGAAGCTCGGTTGTCACGCCGTCGATCGAGACCTGGCGTTCCTGCATGGCTTCGAGAAGCGCTGACTGAGTACGGGGGGTCGCGCGGTTTATTTCGTCAGCGAGCAGGATCTGTGAGAAGACAGGCCCCGGTCGAAATTCAAATTCGCTCTTCGACACGTTGTAGAAGTTCACGCCGAGGACATCGGCAGGCACCAGGTCCGGCGTGAACTGGATGCGTCCAAACTGGCAGTCGAGAGAGGCCGCGAGGGCTTTGGCGAGCGTGGTCTTACCGGTTCCGGGAACATCTTCAAGTAGCACATGACCGCGGCAAAGTAGCGCGAGCACTGCGAGGTCGATGGTTTCCGATTTGCCGACGATTACCCGTTGGACCGATTCGCGAATATCGGTCGCGAGTTTCTGTACCGATGAAACGCCCGCCTCAGACGCTTTGGGCTGACTATCGATCGCCAACTAGTTCTCCAAATCCGAATCTACAAATATTTGCCGAAAACAGCGATGTCGTATGTTACGCCGTACGTGACTGGTCGGGTTTGGATGAGGCTTCCGGGACGTTGTTATTAGCCGGCAAGTTCCAGGCACAGCCTGCTACGGGTGATTGTCATTTCGGTAGGAGCTGCCCAGCTCGGACCGACGCATAATATTTCCTTCTGAATTAGTGGAGGAACTCACCCGAACCTGCTACACGTTGTGGCAATACTGCAAAGCCCGCACAACATCTGCTAAATCGAGTTGCCGAGGCACAGTTCGCTTCGTGTCACATCTAGCGGACCCAGTTGCGGACTGTTGGTAACGAACACCTTCCCGACCCTGCGTACAAGTGTCAGCACGTCCCAGTGCCGACCTTTCCACCGCCCGCCGATAATTTCAATCTCGACGGCGACCGTGCCCCAGTCGGCGCTCGAAATCGCGGGTGACCGCCGGATTTGCCAGTTCGTAAAATTCTCGTGAAGACCGCCGTCGATCATGACGACTCCATTACTGCACAAATGCAGCTCCGTTTCCCAGCCCTGGTGAATTACGGCAGCGTTAGCCAGGTAGTTTGTCCAGCCGGCGAATATCACGTCGTCCTCGGGGCGAACATCGGTGAGCTCGGGATCAAGATGAAGCTGAAATTCGGGTTCCCCTGTTCGTAATTCTCCTGGCTCCGGCGTTCTCGTCGGTGGCACCGTCGGCACCGAGGTTCTGGTGGCGACCGGCGTCACAACTATCCGTACAAAAGTCGGCGGTACGTTGGTCGGAGTGGGGGCGTCCGGCGACGCGCCAAAACCTTCATCTCCACACGCAACAGCGATCATCGCCAGCAGGCAAGGTCCGACGAGGGCAATAAGCCGCTTTGTCATCGAACGATTAAACGACCACGACGGTATTCGTCAGCGTGCCGATCTTTTCGATCGTGACGTGAATTACATCGCCTGCCGCAAGCGTGAACTCAGGGGGCGGAATCGTTCCCGTGCCTGTCATAACGGATGTTCCATCGGGAATCGAGTTGTGGCGAACGAGCCAGTCGACCAGGTATGCGCAATCACGCTTCATCTCGCTGGTGTTGGCCTCGCCCTTGAACGCCTCATTGCCATCTCGCTCAATCACCAGGGTCACCCCGAGCTTTTGCGGGTCGCCGACGGTTTCCGGGGTTGCCAGTGCAGGGCCGAGTGCAGCCGACTTGTCGTAGACCTTCGCCTGGGGCAGATACAGCGGGTTTTCACCTTCGATCGTGCGGCTGCTCATATCGTTGCCGCACGTGTATCCCACGATCTTCCCGTCGTATGTCACAAACGAAAGCTCCGGCTCCGGCACGTTCCATTCCGAGTCGGCTCGAATCCCAACTTCGGCAAACGGAGATTGCAAGCGATCGAGGGTCGATTTGAAGAACGCTTCCGGTCGTTCGGCGTCATACACCTTGGCGTAAACGTCGGGCGATCCGCTCTCGGCCTGTCGCTCTCGCATCGAGTCCATGTAGGTAACGCCAAACGCCCACACTTCCGGGGCGTCGATCGGAGGCAGGAGGGTAACACCGTGTTTTCCGGGGGCAGCACCGTCCAGAAGCTCTTCAATCGAAATGGTGGCTGGTCCTGGATTGGCGCTCAGAATCCCGCGGGTTACCGAATCGATGTCGGAACCCGTTATCGACGCGGCCCGCAGCAGGTCGAGGGTCGATGCGATCCGCGGATTGAGCGCGGTGAGATTTCTTATCTGCCCCGGGTCGGCCTCCACAGCTACGTGTCGCGTTCCGCCCTGGATGTACTGGTAATAACGCATTTTTTGCTTCCGATGGTCCGGCGAGTGGTTGGGATCGACCAATCTCGAATCTGCCAGGACTGCATTCCGGAGAAACAACCGGTCGAACTGGAAATGTTGGCGACAAGCTTAGCTGAGTGGGAACCGGTTGGCCCACCGCGCCTTGTATGTGATTACTTGCATAATTCCTGTGTGTACTTCAAGACCAACGCGGTTGATCTGGCGTATATCTACTAGTGAGGAAATTTTCTGATCAGTGATTCGCACCTCGTTTAAATCAGTTCGCAAACTGGCCGGCACCGCCGCGTTTATCGCCGTACTGATCTCGGTCGTGCTGTTCTCGTTCGATCTCGTCGCGACTCCGAGCGCGCATGCGGCCGGAGCCTACGCGCCTGCCGATTCGCCAGGTACGCTCGCGGTCGTTCGGCAAACGGTCGATATTGACTACGGGAACAAGATATCGATTACGGCGGTCGTCGACTCCGGGTCTCGGCCCGTGGAGTCGGTGCGAGCACTGTTCAGGCCCCGGGGCGGCTCGACGATCTGGTCTTACTACTATCCCGAATTTGTCATCGACGGCGAGCTCATATCAGTATCGTTCGAGATTGCGACCGGGCCGGGTTCTTACCATCCGCCGGGAATCGAATTCGAGACAGAAATCGAACTGACCCACCCGGAAGGGGACATTTCAATTGCGGTATCGCCCGAACTGGTTGAATACCTTGACCCGGATAAAGACTGGAAACGGACCGACGGCGATGGCTACACCATTGTCTACTACGGGATTTCTGACTCCGACGTGAACAAGTTAATCGCTACCGTAAATTCACGTATCCCAACACTAAAGAACGTTCTCGGTGTAACGGACGCGCCTGATTTCCCCCACTTCAAAGCCGTTGTTTTTCCGTCGATCAGGGATGCCACTCCTTCGTTCCCGCCCGTCAGCCAAACTGCAACCGATCAGTTCCTTTTTGCGGGATTTGCCCAGCCCGAGTACTGGCTGTTTGTGCAGGGCCAGTTGAACGCAACAACGTTTACCCATGAACTGGCCCACCTTTATACCGACGAAGTGATCTCTTCGTCGCTGAACGCTGGGATTCCTTCGTGGCTGGGTGAAGGCCTTGCGAGATTCCTTGAAACGGGGTCGAGCAGCAGTTCGAACGCAAGACTGCGCTCCAGCGTTCGACCTGACGAATTTCTCGCATTGCGGCACATGCAAACTATCCCCGGTCAGCGGAGCGACGTTTTTATCTTCTATCCGCAGGCCGGGGCTTTCGTTGGTTACCTAATCGAAGAGTACGCTGCAGGATCGATGGGTGATTTCCTTGCCGCGATAAACAGTGGGCAGTCGCTGCTGCTGGCCTTTGAGGAGGTCTACGGCAAATCGCTTTATGAAATGGAAAACGACTGGCGGGCCAATTTTGAAGCTGCGCCACTTGCGATCCCTTCTGTCACGCCGGAACCCGCTGAACCGTCTGAAGAATCATCCCCGGGCACCCCCATTCCTTTGGTCAATTTCAGCGTTGGGTCGTCCGGTGCTTCCGATTCGGCAGGTGACATGGCCGCGACCGGCGTTACGGGCACAACGGCTCCGGTGTTCCTGCCGACGGTGACTCCCCAAAATTCTGGAAACACCGGAACTGCAAGTGGCGGTTCGGCAACTGGGACCGGGAGTGATTCCAATCCCGACTACGTGATCGCTATTCTGGTAGTCGCTCTCCTGGTGTTCGCCGGAATCTGGTTGTTCATCGCTCGCCGTTCTAAACTGCCGAAACGGAAATCTTCCGGTTAATTTATTATCCCGTGGTGAGGAGGAGTCAACCAATTTTAGAAATGCGTAACTCCGACCAACAACCTCCGCCAAAAGTCGCGTTCGTCTACACCGACGAGCTGTCCCGCTACCGGTTATCGCCAGAACACCCGCTTCGCCCAGTTCGTCTGCGTCACATGCACGATCTGATGCACTTGAGCGGGTTGTTTGACCTCTCGAATGTTTCGGTTGCCGTCCCGAGGCGGGCGACTCGGGCTGAGATAGAATCGGCCCACGACCCCGAGTATGTGTCGATAGTTGAGGCCATCTCGAACGGTGCAATCGCGCCGGGCATGGGCGAGTTCGGGCTCGGCACTCCCGATAATCCCACACGACCGGGGATGTATGACACGACGGCCCTGTGCGTGGGGACGACGCTCGTTGCTGGCGAGCTTGTGCTGTCAGGTGAAGCCGACATCGGGTTTGCTCCCGCTGGCGGGGTTCATCACCACGCGATGCGACGGAATGCATCGGGGTTCGGTGTGTTCAACGATGCTGTGATTGCCATGAATGCGATGGTCGATGCGGGCCTTCGGGTGGCCTATGTCGATATCGATTGCCACCACGGCGATGGTGTTCAGGCGGGCCACTACGACTCAGATCGGGTGCTCACGATTTCGATTCATGAGTCCGGGCAGTGGTTGTTTCCGGGTACGGGGTTTGTGCAGGAGATTGGTTCGGGCGGTGGCACAGGATATTCGGTCAACGTCCCGCTCGCACCGTATACGCAGGATGCCGACTGGCACGTTGCGTTCGATGCGGTGGTTCCAGATCTGATCCGTGCGTTCAAGCCCGACGTTTTGTTCACCCAGCTTGGAATCGACACCCATTTTCAGGATCCGCTCACCCACCTGTCCCTGACCACTCAGGGGTTTAATCTTGCAGTCCAAAAGCTGGGGCGGCTCGGTGCGGAAATCGGGAAGTGGGTCGCGGTTGGCGGCGGCGGATATGACCTATCGGCAGTTGCGAGGGCGTGGACGATGGCGCTGGCAACGATGGCGAATTACGAATTGCCCGACGACGTCCCCGGGACGTTTACTTCACTTGCCGACGATTCGACTATCGAATCAGAAGGTGATGTGCCGACGAAGTTCGCCGACACGCCACCGCCGCCCGATGAGCACAGCTCTCTCGACGAAATTCAACAGCACAACGCCCACACACTGGACGAGATCAGGTCGCTGATTTTCCCTAAATTCGGTCTTTAGTCCGCTCTTTCCGCCGGGCGTATATTTGCCGCCCGGAGACTAAACGCTCTTTTCAAACGTGTCCCTGAGCGCCGGATACAGTGCTCGATATCGCTCGTAGGCCACGGCGTACGCGTCCTTTACGCCATGCACACTTGCGACTGGTTCGAGTGAATCCAGATCAGTGAGCCAGGCGCCACCGACCTCAACGGCACTCGTAAACGCGCCGGCACCCACAGCAGCCAGCATCGCGGCGCCCAACGGCGCGCCCTCTGAGGGTCCGACTGTTCGGATTGGCAGCTCCAACACATCACTCAGCATCTGTAGCCATGTCGGGCTGCCGGCACCACCACCCACCGCCACGGCACCAATCGAGTTGACGCCGAGTGCAGTTATGAGTGAGAGTGAATCTTTCAGCGCAAAGGAAACGCCTTCCATCACCGCCCGGGTCATATGTGCGCGCCCCACTCCGCCGTGCATGCCAAAGAACACTCCCCGGGCGTTTGCGTCGGCGTGTGGTGTGCGCTCACCGGTCAGGTAGGGCAGGAACGTCACTCCCTCGGAGCCGGGCGGCACCTTTGCCGCCTCTTGTACGAGGTCGTCGAAATCGGCACCACCTGAAGTTCGCCGCCACCAGTCAAGAGCTGCTCCAGCAGAAAGCACAACGCCCATCAAATACCAGGTGTTGGGCACCGCATGGCGCATTGAGTGAATCCGCATTTCGGGATCGGTTACCGGTGTTTGAACCGGTGATACGACAGCTCCTGACGTCCCAACGGTCACCAGGGTGTCTCCAGGTGACACGACGCCCGCGCCGGTGGCTGCACAGGCGTTGTCTGCGCCTCCTCCAACAACTGGTACACCCACTGCCAGACCGGTTTCGGCGGCGGCCGCACTGGTTATCGAACCGGCGATCTCCGACGATCCACCGATCGGCGGCAGTAATCCAGCATCGATGCCGAGTAAGGAGCACATCTCGCTCGACCAACTGCCATCGACGACATTGAACAACAGTGTTCCAGAGGCGTCTGAGGGCTCGGTCGAAATTGTGCCAGTGAGCCGGAATCTGATGTAGTCCTTGGCAAGCAGCACGTGCACCAGGCGATCAAACTGCTTCGGTTCATTTTCACGCATCCACAGCAGTTTTGTCGCGGTAAACCCCTCAAGTGCAGGATTACCGGTGAGTCGACGCAGGGTCTGATTTCCGACCGTGTCGCGAATAAACGCGGCTTCCGCGCTCGTCCTGACATCGTTCCACAGAATCGCCGGACGAATCACCCGATTTGCCCGGTCGAGTGCCACCAATGAGTGCATTTGCCCTGAAAGGCCGACGCCAAGCACTACAGGCGACTCGATACTTGCCAGCACTGTTTGAACTGCGGAGCAAGTGCCGTTCCACCAATCCTCGGGATTCTGTTCGCTCCAACCGGGCCTTGGCACTGACACAGTCATCGGGCTGTCGGCGGATGCGAGGAGTCGCCCCTCGGGACTGACGGAGATGGCTTTGATCGATGAAGTCCCAGTATCGATCCCGAGGAACATTGGTTGGGTCATGGTGGCGGGACTGTATCAAGCCGCAAGCGGGATGACCACGTGCGGCATGGGTTACACCAGAAGGCCCGTCAATCAAACGCCATGTTTTTGACGGGCCACATCAGGTTCGACTCAAGCCCTGAAAACGCCGCGCGACCACCCGATCTCCCTGGTGGTGCTCATCAGTCCGGCTACTGATTGCATCGCCAGGGGGACCATCTGGCTAAACCTCGCGAAATTCACCTTCGACAGTGTCGTCTTCGTCGCTGTCCGAATCCTCGCCGGAGTCGTCATCGTCGGCATCGCCAGCGCTATCTTCGGCATCCGCATCGACTCCGGCAGCCTGGTTGGCCTCGTACACAGCCTGACCCACCGCCTGCAGTGCAGTCTGCAGTTCTTCTGTTGCAGAGGCGATAACCGAAGTCTCGGCGCCTTCATCGGCGAGCAGGTCCTTCACAATGTCGATTTTCGTCTCGACATCGCCCTTAATTTCATCGGGAATTTTTTCGCCCTCATCCTTGACGATTTTTTCTGCCTGGAACACCGCACTTTCAGCGGCGTTTCGGATCTCGACGGTCTCGCGCTTTAGCTTGTCGGCCTCGGCATTTTCCTCGGCTTCCTTCAGCAGGCGCTCGACTTCGTCGTCGGAAATGCCCGATCGACCGGTAATAGTTATGTGCTGTTCCTTGCCCGTGCCGTTGTCCTTGGCAGAAACCTTCAAAATTCCATCGGCGTCGATGTCGAATGTGACAGCGATCTGTGGGACCCCGCGTGGAGCTGGAAGTATGCCTGTGAGATCGAACTGACCGATCATCGTGTTGTCGGCTGCCATGTCCCGCTCGCCCTGGACGACTCGAATTCCCACGGTCGGCTGGTTGTCAGCCGCAGTCGTGAAGGTCTCGGTCTTCGACGTCGGGATCGTCGTGTTCCGCTCGATCAAGGCCGTCCGGACGCCACCAAGTGTCTCGATGCCGACCGAGAGCGGGGTCACGTCCAAAAGAAGAACGTCTTTGACTTCGCCCTGTAGTACACCTGCCTGGATAGCTGCTCCGACAGCAACAACTTCGTCCGGGTTAATGGTGCGGTTAGGCTCTTTTCCGAAGAGCCCTGTGACTTTTTCGATGACTGCGGGCATTCGTGTCATTCCGCCAACGAGGATCACCTCGTCGATCTCCCCCGGCTTTACCCCGGCATCTTTGAGGGCTGCCCTGGTGGGGGCCACTGTTCTCTCTATCAGCTCCGCAGTCAATTCTTCGATCTTGGCCCGCGTAAGGGTTGACTGAAGATGTTTTGGGCCGGACGAGTCGGCGGAGATGAACGGCAGGTTGACCTCGGTAGACGCGACAGACGAAAGCTCGATCTTGGCGCGCTCGGCCTCTACCCGCAATCGCTGGTGGGCCGATACGTCGTCTCGCAGATCGATCA
>Ga0207991_1000259_pt1 | contig 37470 bp, 29 predicted proteins | sample ETN07SmetaG_FD_185786 | JGI IMG/M metagenome (GOLD analysis project Ga0207991, IMG submission 185786) | Marine microbial and viral communities from oxygen minimum zone, Eastern Pacific Ocean - ETNP2014F14-07SV275 (SPAdes) (version 2) | ecosystem: Environmental > Aquatic > Marine > Oceanic ...
CAAGCAATGCGTATTGGTTCTAATGCATGGTCTATGCAATATCATGTGGAGATTGAACCCGATACTGTAGACAACTGGGGAGCTGTACCAGCTTATGCAGAAGCATTAAGTTCGACACTCGGTAATGAGGCCTTATTGGATTTGAAGTCAGATAGTGATGCTAATATGGCTCAATGTTTGAGTTGTGCAAGGCAAATTTATGGAAACTTTATGTCTACTATAGGTTAATTTATTTCATCTTTTATGTGTGATTTATTTCATGTTTATTGTTTAGTAAATTTTTACTTAATTACAACAACTTATGGGTAGAATTATCTAACTTTGTATAGAACCAAGAATAATAGTCTAAAATTTAAATTTAATGATTGACACTGAAAATAATTAAGGGTATCTTACCGGTTTTTTGAGTAATTCATATTACTTTAACCTAAGGGGAAAAGATGAGTGAAGAGGACGATTTTGACCTAAATGAACTAGATGATAAAGAACTAGTCGAACAAATTCAAGATGACCTTTATGATGGCCTTGACGAAGAGGTTACTGAAGGCACAGAAATACTGCTTTCTCGTGGCTGGGATGCGAATGATGTCTTGGGCGAAGCTTTAGTAGCTGGTATGAAAATTGTTGGTGTTGATTTTAGGGATGGCATCTTGTTTGTTCCCGAGGTACTCAAGTGTGCTGGAGCAATGAAGGGTGGCATGAAAATACTACGTCCCATTCTTGCTGAAGCCGCAGAAGATACTTCTTTAGGTAAGTTTGTAATTGGCACTGTTAAAGGTGACATCCATGATATTGGTAAAAACTTAGTTGCCATGATGTGTGAAGGCTCTGGATTTGAAGTCATTAATTTAGGTATTAATAATCCTGTAGAAAACTACTTAGAAGCTATCGATGAGCATGAGCCAGTAATTGTAGGTATGTCTGCTCTTCTGACAACTACGATGCCTTATATGGGTGTTGTTGTAGAAGAGATGGAAAAAAGGGGTTTGCGTAAAGATGTACATTTAATGTGTGGTGGTGCACCATTGAACCAAGAATTTGCAGACTCAATTGGCGTACCTGCCTATGGTCGTGATGCTGCAAGAAGCTCTGAAATGGCCGAAGAGCACGTTCTTAGCTTGCGTAAAAATCGTGGTCATCGATAAGACAAATACTGATAAGACAAAAAAAAGACTAGTTTTAGGCTGCGGCGCATTAGTATACGATCTTCTAAGGTTAATCAAGCAAAACCCATCACTTTCAAAAAAAGTTCACTTGCAATGTTTGCCTGCTAGTTGGCATAACAGCCCTCAATTAATTGCACCAGGTGTTGAAGATTACTTGTCTGAGAATGCTCACCTTTATGAGGAGATATATATTGCGTATGCAGACTGTGGAACTGGAGGTGCGCTTGATAGAGTTTTAGAAAAGTTTGATGCAAAACGTATTGAAGGTGCACATTGCTATGAGTTTTTTGCTGGGACAGATGTTTTTGAACAGTTATCAGAAGATGAGTTAGGTACTTTTTACTTAACAGATTATTTAGTTAAAAATTTTAATAGAATTATGATTAAGGGATTGGGGCTTGATAAGCATCCAGAGCTTTTTGAGGTTTATTTTGAGCATTATAAAAAATTAGTATATTTAGCTCAAACTGAAAATGAGCAGTGGCAAAAAGATGCTGCTCAGTATGCTAAAGATTTTGGATTTGAGTATGAGTATAGATTGGTTGGTACAGGTAGTTTAGATTCGGTGTTTGAAGAAATTGATATAGTGCCTATAGAGGTGAAAGAGTAGATAATTATGTATAGAGCAAGGGTTTTTGCAAGTAAACATGCTAGAGGGTACGAGGCAGTATACAAAGCTTCATCGCCTCTAATATTGTCGTCTCTAAAAATAATAGATAAGCTTACAAAAGGAAAACTAGATAAACCTATAACCTGGCTAGAAAAACAGATTAAAGGCGTTCTTTTTGATTGTCAGATGTGTGGTAACTGTGTGCTTTCATCCACCGGAATGACTTGCCCAATGAATTGCCCTAAAACCCTTAGAAATGGGCCTTGTGGAGGTGTTCGTGAGAATGGAAACTGTGAGGTAAAACCTGAAATGAGGTGCGTATGGGTTGACGCATGGAGTGGCTCAAAAAAAATGAAAAATAATCTTGAAATTCAAGAGATTCAATTTGCAGTTAATAATGAGCATCTAGGAACTAGTGCTTGGATTAGACTTTCAAAAGAAAATAATCAAAATAATTAGTAAAGAGTTATGAGTATTTCAGAAAAAAATAACCAAGACTATAGGTTTCATCCAGGAGAGTTATTGCCAGAGCTCGAAGGGCACATTTCTCGAGGTAGATTTGAGCGCGTACTTAGACATGGTGACTTTGTCGTGACCGCTGAACTTGCTCCGCCAGATTCATCAGATAAAGCCTTAGTTTTTAAAGAGGCTGCACTATTTGATAATGTTGTTGATGCTATAAATGCAACGGACGGGTCTGGCGCTAACTGTCATATGTCTAGCGTGGTAGTTTGTGCGTTACTAAGCTATATTGGCTATTCCCCAATTATGCAGATTTCTTGTCGAGATAAGAATCGAATAGCAATCCAAGGGGACATTTTAGGTGCTGGTGCTCTGGGTATTTGCAATGTGCTAACTCTAACAGGAGATGACGTCAGTTCAGGCGACCATCCTGAAGCAAAGCGGGTGTTTGATCTAGATAGTATAAGTCTATTGACGTTAATTAATAAAATTCGAGATGAGGGGACTTTTTTGAGTGGAAGACCTATCGATAATCCACCTCAAATGTTTGCTGGCACTACTATTAATCCTTTTGTACCTCCAATTCAATCTAAAGCATTGCAACTTGAAAAAAAAATTAATGCTGGAGCTGATTTTATTCAAACACAGTATTGTTTTGATATGCCAATGTTAAAAGAGTTTATGTCTGAGGCAGTCGATAGAGGCTTGACTGAAAGAGCCTTTATCTTACCTGGTGTAGGCCCCTTAGCTTCAGCCAGAACAGCGAGATGGATGAAGAATAATGTTCCTGGTGTGCATATACCAGATTCAATTATTAAGCGCCTTGAAGGTGCTGAGGATCAAAAGAAAGAGGGTCAGAAAATTTGTGTTGAACTTATGCAGCAAGTAAAAGAGATAGAGGGAGCGAGTGGGGTCCATGTGATGGCATATAAACAAGAAAAATATGTCGCTGAAATGGTAAAAGAGTCTGGTGTTTTAGGTAATAGAAAGCCATGGGCACCTAGTGATGAACAATAATTAATATAAGGGAGTAAGTAAATTGGCAACAACAACACTATCATCATCATCAAAAGAAGTAACGATCGGTTTTGGTCACCCATTCGTAATGATTGGTGAGCGAATAAATCCAACAGGTAGAAAAATTCTAGCTGCTGAAATGAAAGAAGGCGACTACTCTCGTGTAGTTGCAGATGCAATTGCCCAGGTAGCTGCAGGTGCGCAGATGCTAGATATCAATGCAGGCATTCCGCTTGCAGATGAGCCAGCGATACTGGCTGAGTCAATAAGACGTGTTCAAGCTGTTGTGGACGTTCCTATTTCAATTGACTCTTCAATTATAGAAGCACTCGCATCTGGACTAGCGGCATATCAGGGTAGGGCGCTAGTGAATTCTGTTACGGGTGAAACTGAAGTTTTGGAGCGGGTACTTCCATTAGTCAAAAAATATGGTGCTGCAGTTGTTGCAATTTCGAATGACGAGACTGGGATCAGTGAAGACCCAAACGAACGTTTTAAAGTTGCTAAAAAAATTGTTGAGCATGCTGCTGATTATGGAATAAAGCCACAAGATGTAGTTGTCGATCCTTTGGTGATGCCAATTGGCGCGATTTCTCAAGCGGGCAACCAAGTTTTTGAGTTAGTCAGGAAGCTTCGTAGAGAATTAAAAGTAAATACAACTTGTGGCGCATCAAATGTTAGTTTTGGGTTGCCACAGCGCAATGGCATTAATAACGCTTTCTTGCCTATGTTAATTGCAGCAGGAATGACTTCTGCAATTGTAAATCCATTACACCCAGAATTAGTTCAAGCGATTAGAGCTGGTGATGTTTTGACTGGAGTTGATGATGGTTGTAGTAGGTGGATTAAGGCATATAGAGAACCTTCGGCTGACGGAAGTAATCCTAAAGAGGGGAGAAGAAGAAGGCGCGCATGATTAAAGCATTAGCCAGTATTGAATATAATGGATCTTGCGTTTGCGGCCAGACAAGTTATAGTGCCTTTGATTTGGCTGATGTATCCTATTGTCACTGCGAACAGTGCCGAAAAATGACTGGTCACTATATGGCTGCATGCCAAGCTAAAAGGGATAAAATTAAAATAAATGGCAAAATTAAATGGTTTTATACACATGCAGGCTCACGACATGGTTTTTGTGATAACTGCGGTGCCCATATGTTTTGGCAAAACGACAGTATGCCAACTATAAGTGTAACTGCAGGTAGTTTGGAGGACGCTAAAGACTTGGCTGTGAGGCACCATATTTTTACAGAAGAGAAGGGTTGTTATTATGAAATTAACCCCAATGAGCCTCAAAGTGAAGGCTATGGTGATAGCCGTATATAGCAAGGAGTAGTATTTTGGAAGATGTTCAGCAAGTTTGTTTTACCCCATCAGGCCGCCAATTCATGGGTGAGGCTGGAGACACGTTGCTGCAAGTTGCGCAAGATGCAGGGGTTGCAATACGTTCATTATGTGGTGGTTACGGTCAGTGCCATCAGTGCTGGATTGAGGTTTCAGAGGGCTCACACTCTAAATTTGGTGTTGAATGCAAGCCTGAAAATGTCAGCGGTATAACAAGCCTTGAAAGACAATTAATCATCGACAATCCAAGCTATAAAGGTAAGCGATTGGCATGTCAAACTTGCATTCAGGGTGACTTAGTAATAGATGTCCCTGAAGAAAGTCAAGAACACAAAGCTTATATTAGCAAAAAAAATGCCAAACAAGATTACTCTATTTCTAGCGCTATTACTCTTTTTGACTGCACTCTTGAAGAATCAACATTAGATGAAAACCCTTCAGCAACTGAAAACTTATTATCACAGCTTGAAAAGCAAGATGTAAAAGCAACGATTGACTTTAACTTATTGAGAGGTCTTCAACCTTTAATTCACGAAAGCAAAGGTAGTTTGACAGTTGCAATTCGTGATCAAAAAGAGATAGTGGCTATTTATCCTCAAGGCAAACATCAATTAATTGGTGGCGCAATTGATATTGGTTCTACCACACTGGCTCTATATGTTTATGACCTTAAAAATGCTAAGTTGGTGTATGAATCTTCTGCAATGAATCCTCAGATTCGTTTTGGTGAAGATTTAATGAGTAGAGTTTCTTATGTAATGATGAATAAAGGTGGCGATGAAAAACTGACAACTGCTGTCCGCACTAAGATTACTAAAATGCTTCATGAGGCCTGCGAGTATCTTGAAATTGAAAGGGATAAGTTATTAGAGGTGGTTCTAGTTGGTAATCCAATTATGCACCATATATTTTTTGGAATCTCGCCCGTCGAACTGGGCCAAGCTCCTTTCACTTTGTCGATAAGAAGATGGCTTGACGTTGACGCTAAAGATTTAGGTTTCGATCTATACCCTAAAACTAGGTTGTCTTTTTTACCACTAATTGCTGGGCATGTTGGTGCAGATACCGCTGCTGCGTATCTAAGTCAGATGGAGACAATGCACTCTCAAACTACTTTGCTTGTTGATATTGGTACTAATGCAGAAATTATGCTTTCTAAAGATGGTAGGGTATATGCAACATCATCTCCAACTGGACCTGCCTTTGAAGGCGCTGAGATTAGTTCAGGTGTTAGAGCGACCTATGGAGCAATTGAAAGAGTAAGGATTGATAAAGATACCCTAGCTGTTCGTTATAAAGTTATTGGTTGTGATGCCTGGTCTGATGAGCCAGATTTTGAGTTAGTTCAAATGAAGGCAATCGGTATTTGTGGTAGCGGAATTATTGAGGCTATCGTCTCTTTTGCAGAAGCTGGTATTATTGATCAAACTGGACTTTTTGTTGAATCTATTGCACCAGAACTGTTTTCAAAAAAAGGAAATACATCTCGTTTTTTATTAGTCGAGCAAGGTGATAAATCGATTTATGTAGAGCAAGTTGATATACGTTCAATTCAATTAGCGAAAGCCGCACTTTCTGCAGGCGTTTCGATATTGATGGACTACCTTGAATGCACTGAGTTTGATAAAGTATTATTAGCAGGTGCTTTTGGCGCTCATTTAGATGCTAGATATGTTGCCCTTTTGGGTATTATTCCAACCGTAACAGAAGATAAAATTATTTCTGTAGGAAATGCAGCGGGAATTGGCGCTAGTGCTGCACTATTGGATGTTAATAAGCGAAAAACAATTATTGACGCAGTAGATAAAGTTGTCAAAATTGAAACTGCTACTGAGCCAAAATTCCAAGAGTATTTTGTTGGTGCAATGAAATTTAGTGTATCACCAATAAAGAAACAAAAAACGAACAAAGTAAGACGCCGAAAAAGAGTGTCTTAGTTATATATAGGAGTAATTTTAATGGCTAGAGAAAGAAGAAGACGCAGAGCAGCAAATGAGTCTGATGTTCAAGAGATACCTAAAGCTCCAGCTTATATAAAGCGAAAAATACCTCACTATAGTATTCTGAGTGATGACGATCTAAGCGTCATTGAAGAAAATACCGACACTATCTTAGAAGAGATTGGCATTGTATTTTCTGAAGACCAAGAGGCGCTTGATATACTTGAAAAAGCTGGCGCTAGTATTGACGGTGAGAGAGTCAGATTTCCAAAAGGAATGTGCCGAAAATTAATACAAGATAACGCTCCAAAGCAGTTTACTCAATTCGCTCGTAATCCTGAGAGAAATGTTGAAATTGGTGGCGATAATATGGTTTTAGTTCCTGCTTATGGCCCTCCATTTGTTCATGATCTTGATGAGGGTCGACGTTATGCAACAATAGAAGATTTTAGGAATTTTATAAAACTTGCTTATATGTCGGATAATATTCACCACTCTGGTGGAACTATTTGTGAGCCAGTAGACTTACCAGTTAATAAGCGTCACTTTGATATGGTTTATAGTCATATTAAATACTCAGACAAAGCCTTTATGGGCTCCGTTACTGCAGCCGAGAGAGCTCAGGACACTGTTGATATGGTTAAAATAGTATTTGGTGATGATTTTGTTGATAAAAATTGTGTACTCATAAGTTTAATTAATGCAAGCTCACCAATGGCATTTGATGGAACTATGCTGGGCGCACTTAAAGTCTATGCAAGAAACAATCAAGCAACAATCGTAACACCATTTATAGTTGCCGGTGCAATGGCGCCGACTACAGCAGTTGGTGTCGCTGCGCAAAGTCTTGCCGAAGGTATGGCAGGCATGGCATTTGCTCAACTCCTTAGGCCCGGTACACCTGTTATTTATGGTAATTTTGTAACTGCAATGTCTATGAAATCTGGTGCCCCAACTTTTGGAACTCCTGAGGCTGCACACATGATGAATATTTCTGGAGCCTTAGCTAGGAGACTTGGCGTTCCGTTTAGGAGTGGTGGTGGCTTTAATGGCGCCAAAATGCCCGACGCTCAAGCAGGCTATGAGGCTGCTAATACGATGCAAGCAACTATAAATGCAAGTGTTAATTTTAATTTACATACTGCTGGCTGGCTGGAAGGCGGCTTATGTATGAGCTATGAGAAATTCATAATGGATGCTGATCAAGCAGGCATGATGAGAGTTTCTGCAGAGGGAATTGATATGAGTGAAAATGGTCAGGCAATGGACGCAATTCGTGAAATTGGAAGTATGTCAGATGATGTGCCCAAGCATTTTTTAGGATGTGAACATACTAAGAAGAATTTCAAGAGCGCTTTTTATATGTCAGACGTGCTTGACGATAATAGTTTTGAGCAATGGGTTGAAGACGGCTCAAGAGATACGGCAATGATTGCTAATGGAATCTACAAAAAAATGCTTTCTGAGTATGAGTTGCCCCCACTTGACCCAGCTGTAGATGAAGCTTTATTAAAATATATTAAAGATCGCAAAGATAGCTTTGAAGATTCAAATATTTAATAAGTTTTTAATTTCGTATTTATTATAATTCAAGCAGTTATGAATTTAATTATTAAAGTGCGATTGATTTTGTAAGATAATGTTCCAACTTTAATATATATAAACCTAAAGAGCTATTTGCACTTGAAAATTACAGGTGTTATTGTTCTTTATTTTTTTACTTTCGTGAGTATTTAGGAGAAAAAATGAGCGAGTATAAAACAGATATTGATATTGCAAGAGAAGTTACCGGTGAACACATTAATGACATTGGTGCAAAACTCAATATTGATCAAGCTGACTTGGTGCCTTTTGGGCATGATAAAGCTAAGATTTCATGGAGTGCGATAGATGGCGCTCAAAAGAATAAAAATGGCAAGCTCATTCTAGTAACTGCTGTAACGCCTACGCCAGCTGGTGAGGGTAAAACAACTACCTCTGTTGGTCTCACAGATGGTCTTAATAAGATCGGTAAGCAAACAACAGTTTGTCTTCGTGAACCAAGCTTAGGGCCATGTTTTGGCATGAAGGGTGGAGCTGCTGGCGGTGGTTATGCTCAAGTAATTCCAATGGAAGATATTAATCTTCATTTTACTGGTGACTTTCACGCAATCACATCAGCACATAGCTTGCTTTCTGCAATGATTGACAATCATATTTATTGGGGTAATTCAACTAACATTGATAGCAGAAAAGTAGTATTCCGACGCGTTGTTGATATGAATGATAGGTCGCTCCGTTCAATTACTTCTTCTTTAGGGGGATCTACAAATGGCTATCCACGTGAAGATGGTTTTGATATTACAGTTGCTTCAGAGGTAATGGCTATTTTTTGTTTGTCACAAAACTTGTCAGAGCTTGAAGAAAGATTAGGTAATATCATAATTGCCTACACTCGTGATATAACACCAGTTAGAGCAAAACAAATTAACGCTCATCATGCTATGACGGTCCTGCTAAAGGATGCATTTAGGCCAAATTTAGTTCAAACCTTAGAGGGGAATCCTGCAATAATTCATGGTGGTCCATTTGCAAATATTGCTCACGGCTGTAACTCAGTTATTGCAACAAAGACAGCACTAAAAATGTCTGATTATGTTGTGACAGAGGCTGGTTTCGGTGCGGACTTGGGTGCTGAAAAATTCTTTGATATTAAATGTCGTAAAGCAGGACTATCTCCAGACGCAGTTGTTTTAGTTGCAACAGTAAGAGCTCTAAAACATCAGGGCGGTGTTGCTAAAGCGGATTTAAATAATGAGAATACTGAAGCACTGAATAAGGGATGTGTAAATCTAGGTAGACACATACGTAACTTGAGTCAATTTGGAGTGCCATTGGTTGTTGGTATTAATAAATTTGTATCTGATACAGAGGCTGAATTTCAAGTGATAAGAGACTATTGTGTGCAATTCAATGTCGAAGTAAGTGTTACAAGCCATTGGGAACATGGCGGCGAGGGCGCAATTGATTTAGCTGAAAAGGTTGTTAAGTTAGCTGATTCGGGCGCTGCACAATTCAAGACATTGTATGATGATTCGTTACCTCTTTTAGAGAAGGTAGAAACTATTGCTAAAAAACTCTATCATGCAGAGGAAGTTTTGGCTGATAAAGCAGTAAGAAATCAACTTAATTGGTATCAAGATAATGGTTTTGGACATTTGCCAGTATGTATTGCAAAAACGCAATACAGTTTCTCAACTGATCCTCAATTATTAGGAGCCCCTACTGGGCATTCAATGTCAATTCGAGAAGTTAGACTTTCAGCAGGTGCTGAATTTTTAGTGGTCGTATGTGGTGCTATTATGACAATGCCTGGATTACCAAGAGTTCCAGCTGCAGATAAAATTAAATTGGATGAAAATGGACTAGTGCAAGGACTTTTCTAAAATATGACTGTAAGCGACACAGTTGACTATGAAATTCATAGGGTTGAGGATTCAATCCTTAAGGAGTCTAGTGATTGTATCGCTATTGAAGAGCCCCTAGAAATAGCTATTCGCTACTTCAAAGAAAATGAATGGATTCTAGAGCCACTTATGGTAACCATGAGAACTCCAGGAGATGATAAAGCCTTGGTTAGTGGGCTACTTTTTTCTGAGGGTATTATCGAGGATAAAGGCGCCATAGATAAGATTGAAATTAATGGTGAAAATAAGGGTAAATACGATGTTGATAATTCCCTAATTGTTACCTTAACAAAGGGTAATCAATTGGATTTAAAGAATTTACAGCGTCATTTTATGGTCAACTCTAGTTGTGGGGTATGCGGAAAAGGCACTTTGAATGCTATAGAGATTGCCTATGAGCCAGAAATTGATAAAGCTGGCCCTATAGTCAGTATTGAGTTGATTACAGAATTACCTAATATATTAAGGTCAAGACAGGAACAGTTTGCTAATACTGGAGGAGTTCATGCCAGTGCATTATTGGACGAGAGTGGAAAAGTTCTCCACTTAGCTGAAGATGTAGGAAGACATAACGCGCTGGATAAATTGATAGGTCATGTAAGATGTAATGATATGTTGAGGCCGCTCGAGCAATTTGTCATGTGCTCTGGTCGCTTAGGATTTGATATCATCCAAAAAGCGTTGATGTCTAGAATAGGAATGATAGTAGGTATTGGTGCCCCAACCTCATTAGCACTTGATTTAGCAAGAAAATTTGATATTACTTTAGTTGGTTTTATCAAAAAAAATAAATATAATGTCTATACTGGTGCTTGGCGCATTAGAGAAAGAGTTTAGGAGATTAAATGTCTAGAAATATCAGTTTATTGTCAGGAAAAAAGGACGACAAAAATAGCTTGTTTGGAAAGATTTCAGTTAGTCCAACAGAAGCCAGTGACTCTCAGCTTGCAGCCGAATACAATTTGGGTGTTTCTACAATCCATAGTACTAAGAGTTTTTATGACTTTCTAAGCGAAGACTTTAAAAGTAAAAAAGCCTATGTATGTTCTGGAAGCGCTTGTCTTTGTAGAGGAACCCAAGATGTGGTTGCTGATAAACTTAATCAAAAGTTTGGAGAAGAAAACGTTGGTGAAATGATTTGCCTTGGAAGGTGTTATGAGAATAGTGCATTTAACTATAACGGCGAAAACTACTCCGGTGATGATATCAATAAATTAGATCAAATTATTGCTGGCAAGCATACCAGTCCTGCTTATACAATGAAGTCATTTTCAAACACCTCGTTCTTAGTTGAAGACAAGATTTTTTCTACTTATGATGACTTTAAAGATTTGCTAGAAGTATGTTTTGCAACTGAAAAAGCTGATTTAATTGCGACTCTAAAAGACTCAGGACTTCGTGGACGTGGAGGTGCAGGCTTTCCAACTGGAATGAAGTGGGAGTTTTGTAAGGATCAAGAGGTCACCACTAAATACGTTGTTTGTAATGCTGATGAAGGCGATCCTGGAGCATTTTCTGATAGATACTTGCTAGAAGAGCAACCACTGAAAGTTTTGTTTGGTATGGTAATCTGTGCCTATATTATTGGCTCAAAGCAAGGTTTTTTATATATTCGAGGTGAGTATCCTGAATCAATTACTATTACTAACGATACATTGGCAAAACTCCGTGAATTGGGATTACTTGGTGATAATATCTTAGGAACTGGTTTTGACTTCGATATGAATGTTGTTGAAGGTCAAGGCGCTTATATTTGTGGCGAAGAAACGGCATTGATAGCCTCTATTGAAGGTCGTCGTCCTGAGGTAGATGTGCGTCCTCCGTTTCCAGTAGTTGAAGGTTTATACAAAAAACCAACCGTAGTTAATAACGTTGAAAGCTTAGCAGCAGTAGCTGCAATATTTAAACTTGGTGGTGAAGCCTACAAAAAAATTGGTAACGGCAGGTCATTAGGTACTAAATTAATATCTCTAGATGGTTATTTCAATAATTCAGGTCTTTATGAAGTTGATATGGGTACACCAATGAGTTTTATTATTGATGAAATTGGCGGTGGTTTTAATGACAATATTAAGGCAATACAGATTGGCGGACCACTTGGTGGTGTAGTTCCAGTTGATATATTGCGAACTTTGACATTGGATTTTGAAGTTTTCTCCGAAGGAGGATTTTTGCTTGGTCATGCAAGTTTTGTGTGTATTCCTAAATCGTTTTCGGCAGTAGAATATGCAAAGCACCTGTTTGCTTTCACTGCTCATGAGTCATGTGGAAAGTGCTTCCCATGTCGATTGGGGGCAACTCGTGGCAAAGAAATGTTAGAATCAGCTTTAGAAAAAGACCAGAAATTCTCGGAAGAGCTGATCCATGATTTATTACAGACAATGGAAGTAGGCTCACTATGCGCTTTAGGTGGAGGACTTCCTCTTGCAATTAAAAATTTACTTGAGCACTGTGCTGACGAGTTTGAACCATTAATGGAGAAGTAGTATGTCAGATAATCCACAAGGAGTATTCATTGATGATGTTGAGTTTCCATTTGATGACTCAAGCTCTATTTTAGAATTTAGTAACAAATCTTTGGGTGAAAAAATTATCCCAACACTTTGTGATGACGTCAACCTAAAACCTTACGGCGCTTGTCGAGTTTGTTCAGTTGAAGTTCAACACACTGAAGATGGGCCTAAGAGAACTGTTGCCTCTTGTCATACACCGATTAATCCTGGTATGCGAATTTATACCAATTCGGATAGTGTTAAGACACTGCGTAGAAATATTGTAGAACTAGTTCTTAGTGATCATCCCCCTGATTGCTTGACATGTGAGGTAAATGGCAACTGTGAATTGCAAGATGTAGCAGCAAGCGTTGGTGTTCGTAGAATACGCTATGCAAAAGGTGAAAACCATTGTGACCGTGAAAAAGATTTATCTCACGCATATATGCGTATGGATTTATCTAAGTGTATTAACTGCTCAAGATGTGTTCGTGCTTGTGATGAAGTTCAAGGTCAATTCACATTGACTATGACAGGGCGAGGATTTGAATCTCGGATTACCACTGATAATGATATGTTGTTTGGCGACTCTTCTTGTGTTTCTTGCGGAGCTTGTGCACAAACTTGTCCTACATCTGCGATCTCTGATGTATTTCAATCAAAATCAGTCGAAGCTGATAAAACTGTCCGCACTATATGTTCATACTGCGGAGTAGGTTGCAACCTTGAAGTTGCTGTAAAAAATGATGAAGTATTATCAATTCGCGCACCACAAGATTCTGTAAATGCAGGGCACACTTGCTTGAAAGGTCGTTATGCATTCAAATTTTATAATCATGAGGACAGATTAACATCACCACTTATTAGAAAAAATGGTGAGCTAACTCCTTGTTCTTGGGATGAAGCTTTAGATTTTATTAAAGACAAGTTTGAATCAATCAAAGAAGATCATGGTGCAGACTCAATCGCCGGTATCTCTTCTGCGCGTTGTACAAATGAAGAAAACTATATGTTTCAAAAAATGATACGTCAATTGGTTGGCACTAATAATATTGATTGCTGTGCGCGTGTTTGCCACTCACCAACTGCTTGGGGAATGCAACAAAGCTTTGGTACAGGTGCTGGAACTAATTCTGCTGCTGACATTCCTTTAGCTGACTGCATGATCATTATAGGAGCAAATCCAACTTCAGCTCACCCAGTAACAGGTGCAAAAATTAAGCAGCAAGCTATGTCTGGTGCAACACTTATTGTGATCGATCCGGTTAGGACAGAGTTAGCTCGTATGGCTGACCATCACTTACAGCTTAAGCCCGGTACAAATGTTGCTGTACTAAATATGATTCAGTACTTTATAGTTGAGGCTGGTCTTGTAGATTATGAGTTTATCAAAGATCGTTGTGAAGGTGGCGAAGAGTTTATTGAACAAATAAAAGATCTTGATGTTGATGCAATGGCCAAGATTAGTGGCCTTGATAAAGAAGATGTTAAAGCTGTTGCTCTTGCATATGCCTCTGCAGAAAATGCAATGGAATTCCATGGTTTAGGTGTGACAGAGCACTCTCAAGGCTCTCAGACCGTTATGTTAATTTCTAACATAGCTATGATGACAGGCAACCTTGGTCGTCCAGGTGTTGGTGTAAATCCACTGCGCGGTCAGAACAATGTACAGGGTGCTGCAGATATGGGTTGTCAGCCACATCATGGTCCAGGCTACTTATGGATGGATCAAAAAGAAGTTCAAGATTTTTATGAAGATAAACTAGGACTTCCTATGCCAACAACTCCAGGCAGGAAGATTCCTGAAATGTTTGATGGTGCTGTAGATGGTTCACTTAAGGCTTTGTGGATCTTTGCTGAAGATGTTGTACAGACTGATCCAAATACGCATCACGTTGTTAAAGCTATGCAAGGACTTGATCTTCTTGTTGTTCAAGAAATTTTTATGAGTGAAACTGCTAAGATGGCTGATGTGGTTCTACCAGGTACAACTTTTCTTGAAAAGAGCGGAACATTTACCAATACTGAGAGACGAGTTCAACAGGTTAATGCTGCAGTGAAGCCTCTACAAGGTACAAAAACGGATGGTCAAATCATTGTTGAAATGATGCGCAAGTTGGGCTTTGATCAACCTGATTTTGATGCTTCTGAGGTTCTAAAAGAAGTGGCTAGTGTTGTTTCATTTTTTGAAGGCATAACTTGGGAAGGTTTAAGCGCAAGCCCAATGGGTTTGCAGTGGCCTGTAAATAAGAAAGGTGAAGATACTCAAATACTTCATATTGGTGAATTCAAACGCGGCAAAGGTAAATTTCATTATTATGATTGGAGGGAAAGTGAGGAGTTAGTTAAACATAAGAATGAATATCCATTTATTCTTACAACAAGTCGCGAACTTCAACACTATAACTGTGCAACGATGACTAGGCGAACCTCGAATGTTGAAATTCTTCCTAAAGACGTTATTATGATTAATCCTAAGGATGCAAAAGCAAAACAACTTCTAACTGGCGATCGTGCTACATTGAAATCTGATAGAGGTGAAATTACTCTTGATGTTGAGGTTACAGATCGTGTGAAGAGAGGTGTTGTTCGAACGACTTTTCATTTTCCTGAAGTCTTAATTAATGAAGTTACGAGTGCTGTTACAGATGAAGAAACCAAGTGTCCAGAATACAAGATTGTTGCAGTTGACGTTCTAAAAGCTTCTTAATTCTTTAGCGAGGTAAGCTTTATTTAGGCTTGCCTCGTAATTTTAATAACGCCTTTCTAGTTTGCTTTTTTGTAGAATCCGACTTGCTATTTCTTCAATCGAAATATGACTAGTATCTATAAATGGTATTTCATTTTGAATAAACATATCTTCAGCTCTTCTAACTTCTTTTCGACACTGCTCTATCGAAGCGTATCCACTATTTGATCTTCGCTCACCACGGATATTTTGAAGGCGGACCGGATTAATACTTAATCCATACAATTTATTTTTGTATTTTCTTAAAATACTTGGAAGATTAGTTGTATTTAAGTCCTCTTCTATGAGTGGGTAGTTTGCAGCATATATGCCATACTGTAATGCTAAGAAAAGACATGTCGGTGTTTTTCCTGATCGCGACACACCTGTTAGAATAATGTCAGCACTTTCATAGTTCTTTGTATTAAGACCGTCATCATTGTTAAGCGCAAAATTTATACTATCTATCCTACTTGAGTATGTATTTTTGTTTCCAATACCATGAGATAGTCCCATCTCATGAGAAGATTTGGCATCAAGCGTCTTTTCCATTTTTGAAATAAAAGTTTCAAAAAAATCAAAGATAATCCCGCCACTATTTTCAAGTATCTTGCGATATTGATTAGACACCTGTGTGCTAAAAATTAAAGCTGGTTGAGCATCGGTTTTGGAAGCTTCTTGGATTAGATTAGCTACAGTCCTGGCTTTTTTAAGGCTATCAATAAATGCTAAGTTGACACGCTTAAATTCTATTTCAGGAAATTGCGTAAGAAGACTATTGCCTAGTGCTTCAGCAGTTATGCCAGTTCTATCTGAAATAAAGAAAACAGTTCTCATAGGGATTTTATTAATAATCAGAGTTTACCAAGTTGGTTCCATGTTTCAACTACTGTATCAGGGTTAAGTGAGATGCTGGTAATTTTTTGCTCTAAAAGCCATTGTGCAAAATCCATATGATCTGAAGGACCTTGACCACATATACCAATATACTTATCTTGACGGTGACATGCTTCAATAGCCATAGTAATTAATTTTTTAACTGCATCGTTTCTTTCATCAAAGCTATCAGCAATCAACCCAGAATCTCGATCCATTCCTAGAGTTAATTGCGTAAGGTCGTTAGAGCCAATAGAAAAACCATCAAAGTATTGTAAAAAATCATCCGCTAAAATTGCATTAGATGGAAGCTCACACATCATAATAATTCTGAGTCCATCTTTACCCCTCTCCAATCCATTTTTTTTTAATAGTTCAATTACTTTTGCAGCCTCTAATGTGGTTCTGACAAATGGAATCATGATTTCAACATTTTGAAAACCCATTTCATTCCTAACTTTTTTGATTGCTCGACATTCAAGTTCAAAGCACTCTATGAATTCTGATGAGATATAGCGTGAAGCACCTCTAAAACCAATCATGGGATTTTCTTCTTCTGGCTCGTAAAGTTCTCCTGCTAATAAATTTGAGTATTCATTAGACTTAAAATCTGACATACGTATGATTACGGGAGATCGTGAAAAGCTTGCCGCAATTGTAGCAATCCCTTCAGTTAGTTTCTCAACATAAAAATCAACTGGAGATTTGTAGCAAGAGGTTCGTTTTTCAATTTCAGTTTGAAGTTCATTTGAAAGGTCATCAAACTCAAGTAAGGCTTTAGGGTGAATTCCAATGGTGTTATTAATAATAAACTCAAGTCTTGCAAGCCCTACACCTGCGTTTGGAATAGTAGAAAAGTCAAACGCTCTTGAAGGGTTACCAACATTCATCATTATCTTTACAGGGACATCTGGTAATGCGTTAACCTCTGAAAAAGTGTGTTCAAATTGTAAAGCACCCTGATAAACTTTACCTGTATCTCCTTCGGCGCATGAAGCTGTAACCACTTTAGTATCTTTAAGTACTTTAGTTGCACTTCCAGTTCCTACAATCGCAGGCACTCCTAGCTCTCTAGCTATAATTGCCGCATGACAGGTTCTTCCGCCACGATTAGTAATGATTGCAGAAGCAAGTTTCATGACTGGCTCCCAGTCAGGATCCGTCATATCAGTAACAAGAACATCCCCTTTTTTAACTAGGTCCATCTCAGATAAATCATTAATTATTCTAGTATTGCCAGACCCAATTTTCTGACCTATTGCTCGTCCTTCTATAAGAATGTCAGATGCTTCAATAAGTTTATAGCGTTCAATTTGTTGAGAATTTTGCCGGCTTTTTACGGTTTCTGGTCTTGCTTGAACAATATATAGTTCTCCATCAATACCATCAAGTGCCCACTCTATATCCATTGCTCTTCCATAGTGTGATTCAATCTTCATTGCATACTGAGCGAGCTCCTCAATCTGAATGTCATTCAAACTAAACTTGAGACGCTCTTCTTGATCAACTGAAATTGTGTTTACTGAGGAGTTTGATTTAGCATCTGCATAAATCATTTTTATTGATTTGGAGCCAAGAGTTCTAGAAAGAATTGCAGGTTTACCAGATTTAAGTGTAGTCTTGTGAACATAAAACTCATCAGGATTTACAGATCCTTGAACAACTGTTTCACCTAAGCCGTAAGCAGAAGTAATAAAGACGACTTCATTAAAGCCAGACTCAGTATCAAGAGTAAACATAACGCCACTTGCGCCAATATCGCTTCTTACCATCTGCTGAATACCAGCAGAAAGTGAAACCATCTCATGTTCAAATCCTTGGTGTACTCTATATGAGATAGCCCTGTCGTTATATAGAGAGGCAAATACTTTTTTAATTGAAACGAGGATATCATCAATGCCACTAATGTTGAGATACGTTTCTTGCTGGCCAGCAAAAGAGGCTTCAGGTAAGTCCTCTGCTGTGGCTGATGAGCGAACAGCAAATGTTACTGATGGTCCATACTCTTCAGTTAATTTTTGATAATTATGAACTATATCTTTGTGAAGATCTTCAGGAAAAGGCGCTTCTTCAATCCATTTTCGAATTAATGTTCCTGTTTTGCAAAGCTCTTTAATATTAGTAATATCAAGTGAGTTGAGTAGCTCATTGATTTTCTTTTTTAGATTTGAGTGGCTTAAAAATGATTCGAACGCTTCAGCTGTAGTTGCAAAGCCACCCGGGACTCTAACGCCTTGTGAGCCAAGGCCACTTATCATTTCACCCAATGAAGCATTCTTGCCACCAACTTTGTCAACATCTGACATACTAACATCATCCAACCAGACTACATTTTCAACCATTAAAGCCCTTTAATATAATTAATCAGATTATTATTTGATGACAATATCATCCATTTTGACACAAAATGTAATAATAAATTATTTTGTCTAATCTATAATTTTAATGGATTAAAAATGAGTTGATTTAAATATTTTTATCGATATTTGATTTTTATTTCATAAATTCATAATCATATTATACTGCAATTGAATATTTTTCCTCCTATTTGCTTTTGTATAGGCTTTTGAGGGCAGGAAAGTGAAAAAAAAAATGTATAATCTAGTGTTCTTATAAATTCAGAGGTTTAAGTAATGGCAACACAAATTGAATTAGCTAATGCTATCCGCGCCTTGAGTATGGATGCAGTGCAAAAAGCAAACTCTGGGCATCCAGGTGCTCCAATGGGCATGGCTGATATTGCTGAGGTTTTATGGAATAAGCATTTAAAGTTTAATCCTGCAAATTCAAATTGGTCAGACAGGGATCGGTTTGTCCTTTCAAATGGACATAGCTCAATGCTTATTTATTCATTGTTGCATTTGACCGGTTTTGATTTAAGTATTGATGAACTTAAGAATTTTCGTCAACTCCATTCAAAAACGCCTGGTCACCCTGAATATGGTTATGCAGATGGCATTGAAACAACTACAGGTCCATTAGGCCAAGGGATTTCCAATGCTGTAGGTATGGCAATTGCTGAAAGAACTCTTGCTGCAACATTTAATAAACCTGGGCACAGTATTGTTGATCATCATACATACGTATTTATGGGAGATGGTTGTCTTATGGAAGGCTTGTCTCATGAGGCTTGTGCTATGGCTGGCACTCTTGGATTAGGAAAATTAATAGCCTTTTGGGATGACAATGATGTTTCAATTGATGGTCACATTGGTGACTGGATGGAGAAGGGTGTACCTGGTCGTTTTAAGTCTTACAATTGGCATGTAATATCTGATGTTGATGGGCATGATCCTGAGGCAATTGATGCTGCTATCGTTGAAGCTAAGGCAATAAATGGCAGGCCGACTTTGATCTGTACTCGAACTGTAATTGGTTATGGTTCACCTAATTTAGCAGGTTCACATGACTGCCATGGAGCACCTCTAGGTGATGAGGAGATCGTTAAAACAAGAGAGCAACTTGGATGGAGTTTTGGTCCATTTGAGATTCCACAAGAAATTTATGATGGATGGAATCACCATTCTCAAGGTTCTGAAGTTGAAGATGAATGGAATGAAAGGTTTAAAGCTTATAGAGCTTCATTTCCTAAAGAAGCAGATGAATTTGAGCGACGCATGTTAGGGAAATTACCTGATAGCTTTGCTAGTGAAATGGACAAATACATTTCTAAAACTCAGCAAGAAATGCCTAATATTGCTTCGAGAAAAGCATCACAAAATGCACTTGAGGCTATGGGCCCAATAGTGCCCGAATTATTTGGCGGCTCTGCTGATTTAACTGGTTCAAATTTGACTAATTGGTCTGGAAGTGTTGTTGTAAATGCAGATAATGCAGACGGTAATTACATTTCCTGGGGGGTTCGAGAATTTGGAATGGCGACTATGATGAATGGTATGGTTCTACACGGCGGCTTGAAAGTTTATGGTGCAACCTTTCTTATGTTTATGGAATATATGCGTAATGCCCTTCGAATGTCTGCAATGATGAAGATTGGTACTATTTTTGTTTACTCTCATGACTCAATCGGTCTTGGCGAAGATGGTCCAACTCACCAAGCTGTTGAACAAATAGCAACAATGCGTGTTATCCCTAATTTTCAAACCTGGCGCGCATGTGACGCTATAGAGTCAGCAGTTTCATGGAAAGTGGCGATGCTAAGAACTGATGCCCCTACAGCACTAATTTTCTCAAGACAAAACTTAACTCCAATGAACAGAACTACCGATCAAGTTAGTAATATTGAAAAAGGTGGTTATGTTTTGAGGGATTGTAATGGTGATGCAGATATTATTTTGATAGCTACTGGATCTGAGGTTTCTTTGGCAGTCGACTCTGCTGAAGCGATGAGTGATAAAAAAGTTCGTGTAGTCTCTATGCCATCAACCAATGTGTTTGATGAACAGGATCAAGAATATAAAGACTCTGTCTTAACGCCAGGTGTTAAGCGTGTAGCCATCGAAGCTGGAGTGGCAGAATCTTGGTATAAATATGTGGGTCTTGATGGAGGAATTGTGGCAATGTCAACTTATGGCGAGTCGGCACCAGCAGGTGATTTATTTAGACATTTTGGATTTACTGTTGACAATGTAGTTGCTACAGTAAGGACAGTTTTAGGTTAAATTTTTTTAAGGAGTATATGATGACAATAAAAGTTGGTATTAATGGTTTTGGTCGAATCGGCCGCATGGTTTTCCGTGCAATCGATAAGGATTTTGATAATTTAGAGGTAGTAGGAATTAACGATCTTCTTGATAATGATTACTTAGCTTATATGCTTAAGTATGATTCAGTTCACGGTCGTTTTGGTAAAGATGTTGCAGTAGAAGGAAATAATTTCGTTATCGATGGCAAAAAGATTCGCTTAACTGCTGAGCGTAACCCTGCAGATTTAAAGTGGGGGGATGTTGGTGCAGATTTAGTAATCGATTGTACTGGCTTCTTCTTAACAGAAGAAGGTTGCCAAGCTCATATCGATGCAGGTGCTAAAAAAGTCATACAATCAGCTCCATCTAAAGATAGTACGCCTATGTTTGTTTACGGTGTTAATCATGATTCATATGATGGCCAGGCAATAATTTCAGCTGCTTCATGCACTACGAATTGCTTGGCTCCAATTGCCAAAGTGCTAAACGATGAATGGGGCATTAAGCGAGGACTAATGACTACTGTTCATGCTGCAACAGCAACTCAAAAAACTGTTGATAGCCCATCTATGAAGGATTGGAGAGGTGGTCGCGGAATTTTAGAAAATATTATCCCTTCATCAACTGGGGCAGCTAAAGCTGTTGGTAAAGTTTTGCCTGAGCTTAATGGAAAATTAACTGGTATGGCCTTTAGGATTCCAACTTCTGATGTTTCGGTTGTTGATTTAACTGCTGAACTAAATAATGAGTCAGACTATGATGCGATTTGTGCTGCTATGAAATCAGCTTCTGAAGGTTCAATGAATGGTGTTCTAGGCTATACAGATGAAAAAGTTGTGTCTAGTGATTTTGTAGGTAGCACTTGCGCTTCAACTTTTGATGCTGAGGCTGGCATGTCAATGGATTCTACGTTTGTTAAATTGATCTCTTGGTATGATAATGAGTATAGTTATACCTGTAATTTGTTGCGCTTAGCTGGATACATTGCACAATAAATCATATTTGGAATTAGTTGGGGGAAGTTAAATGAATGTACTTAAAATGACCGATCTAGATTTGAATGGAAAGCGAGTTTTAATTAGGCAAGATTTAAATGTTCCAATAAAGAATGGTGAGGTCACTAGCGATAAACGAATTGTTGCATCACTACCAACTATTATCTATGCTATCAAGGCGGGAGCCAGGGTAATGATCACTTCACACCTTGGTCGACCTACTGCTGGAGAGTTTGATGAGAAATTTTCACTTGAACCAGTGGCTAAACATCTTGCTGAGTTGCTTGGTCAACCAGTAACTCTAGAGCGTAACTGGCTTGAGGGTGTTGAGATAGAATCTGGTGAGGTTGTGCTTTGTGAAAATGTCAGATTCAATGAAGGTGAAAAAGAAAATGATGAGGTTTTATCAAAAAAAATGGCGGCTCTATGTGATGTCTGTGTTCAAGATGCATTTGGAACCGCCCATAGAGCTCACGCATCAACCTATGGGGTTGCTCAATATGCACCTGTAGCTTGTGCAGGACCACTTCTTGTTGGGGAATTAGAGGCGCTTGGAAAGGCACTGGATAATCCAAAGAGGCCAATGGTTGCCGTTGTTGGTGGTTCAAAAGTGTCGACCAAGTTAACAGTTTTGGATGCTCTTTCGAAGGTCGTAGATCAGCTGGTAGTAGGAGGCGGAATTGCTAATACATTTATAGCAGCTCAAGGCCATAGTGTTGGTCAATCTTTATGTGAGCATGATCTTATTCCTACCGCGCAATCTTTAATGGAAAAGTGTGAAATTCCGATTCCGGTAGATGTGGTTTGTGGCAAGGAATTTTCAGAGTTTGCTGCTGCCGAAACTAAGAGCTCAAATAGTGTTGCAAGTGACGATATGATTTTTGATATTGGACCCAATTCTATTAATGAATTAGCTGAGATTATGCGTAATGCTGGAACGATTGTTTGGAATGGCCCTGTTGGTGTATTTGAGTTTGATCAATTTGCAAGCGGTACTATGATTCTAGCAAATGCAATTGCAGAATCCGAGGCATTTTCAATTGCGGGTGGTGGTGACACTTTGGCCGCAGTTGATAAATTTAATATAGAAGATAAAATATCTTACATTTCAACTGGTGGAGGTGCTTTTTTGGAGTTTTTAGAAGGCAAAAAGTTACCAGTTGTTGAAATATTAGAAAAAAGATTTCAGGAGTAGGAATGATTAATAGACGAACTAAAATCCTAGCAACTCTCGGACCATCAACTGATGAACCAGGAGTATTAAAAGGAATCCTAGATGCAGGAGTAAATGTTGTTCGTATTAACTTTTCTCATGGCGCAGAGAAGGAGCATTTGAGCCGTGTTGTGGCAGTGAGAAACTATGCAAAAGAAAACGATACCTACATCGGTATCTTAATGGATCTTCAGGGCCCAAAGATTCGTATATCTACTTTCAAAAATGACAAAGTTGAATTAGAAAATGGCTCCAAGTTTACTCTTGATGCCGATTTGGATGAAAACGAAGGTGATCTAAATTCTGTTGGTATTGCATATAAGTCTTTACCTAAAGAAGTTAAAGTTGGAGATGTTTTGCTATTAGATGATGGAAAAATAATTCTTGAAGTGGATAGCGTTGACGACTCAAAAATTATAACTACCGTAGTTCAAGAAGGCACTTTATATAGCAATAAAGGCATCAATTTGCGAGGTGGTGGCATAAGTGCTAATGCCCTTACTGATAAAGATAAGAAGGATATTTTGATTGCAGCAAAGGCTGATGCTGACTACGTTGCTTTATCTTTTCCTGTCAATGCAAATGATGTACGTGAAACTAAAAGCCTCTTAAAAGAGGCTGGTTCAAGTGCAGGCGTTATCGCGAAAATTGAACGAGCTGAAGCATTAGAAGACGACATAATTCAAGAGATATTAAATGAGTCAGCAGGAATTATGGTTGCTCGTGGGGATCTAGGAGTTGAAATCGGAGACCCGCAGTTACCAGCAGTGCAGAAACGGCTTATAAGATTGGCTCGATCTAGTGATAAATTTGTGATTACAGCGACACAAATGTTAGAGTCAATGATTGCTAATCCCATTGCCACTCGGGCAGAGGTGTTTGATGTAGCGAATGCCGTTCTCGATGGCACAGACGCTGTCATGCTTTCAGCAGAAACTGCCGTTGGTGAATATCCAGTCAATGCCGTTAAAACAATGAGTGATGTTTGTCTTGAGGCTGAAAAAAGTCGAACGGCGACCTTATCTCATCATAGACTTCACGAGCACTTTGAAGAGATTGATTATACGATCGCTATGAGTGCCATGTATAGTGCAAATCATATTGGTGCAAAAGTTGTTGCAGCGCTGACTCAAACAGGAAAGACTGCTTTGGTGATGTCTAGAATTAGTTCAAATATTTCAATTTTTGCAATGTCAAATAATAATAAAACGTTACAAAAAGTTACTTTGTATAGAGGTGTTTATCCTTGTTATATAGAACAAACTAGTGCGGATGATTGGAATGATGTAAATAGTGGTGTTATTGAAAATCTTCAAAGTAAATCTGTAGTTGAAAATGGTGACATAGTAATATTAACAAAAGGGATGCATAAAGATAAATCGGGTGGTACGAACCTGATGAAGATTCTTCGTGTAGGTGATGGAAATTATTAAAAATAAAACATAAGGGTGAAAATTATGATCAATAATCAAGAAGAGTTAAGACAAACAGCAAATCAATTGGCTGCTAGAGGCAAAGGATTACTTGCAGTTGATGAGTCTACTCCAACTATAGGTAAGCGTCTTGCTGGAATTAATGTAGAAAACACAGAAGAAAATCGACAAGCCTATCGTGGTATGCTTTTTACTGCAGAAGGTCTTGGTGAGTTCATAAGTGGCACCATCCTTTTTGAAGAAACACTATATCAAAATCATCTTGATGGTGAGACTATGGTTTCAAAAATTAAAAAGTTGGGCATTATTCCTGGTATCAAGGTTGATAAGGGTCTAAGTCCACTAGCTGGAGCACATGAGGTTGAAACTTGGTGTAAAGGTCTAGAAGGTCTTGCTGAGAGGACAGCTGAATATTATAAACAAGGTGCCCGTTTTGCAAAATGGCGTGCTGTTTTGCAAATTACAGCTGACGGATGTCCAACAGATCTTGCAATTAGAGAAAATGCTTGGGGACTTGCAAGATATGCAAAAATTTGTCAAGAGTCTGGTCTTGTGCCAATTATTGAGCCTGAAATTTTAATGGATGGTGATCATACTATTGAGAGAACAGCAGAAGTACAAGAAAAAGTCTTAGTTGAAGTTTACAAAGCTTGCTCAGAAAATAATGTTTTCTTGGAAGGAACATTACTCAAACCATCAATGACGGTTTCTGGTGCTGATAATACTAATAAAGCAGGTTCTGAAGAAGTTGCTAAGATGACAGTTCGGACAATGAATCGTTGCGTACCAGCAGCTGTTCCAGGAATTATGTTTCTTTCAGGTGGGTTGACTGAAGAGGATGCCTCTGTTTATCTTAATACCATGAACAGTATTGAGCATAAAAGCTCTACAAGCTTGACATTTTCATATGGAAGAGCTCTCCAGCAATCTTGTTTACAAGCATGGAAGGGCAATGATATTGAAGCAGGTATAAAAGCTTTGATGGCAAGATGCCAAGCTAACTCTGAAGCCTCTACTGGTGATTATGTTGCTGGCTCTCAGCCTTCTTCTCAAGAGACATTGTTTGAAGCTGGGTATAAGTACTAATCTTTTCCTGTTTGAGCAGATTTAGACATAATAATTTAGTCTAAAGCTTAAAGCGTATAATGAAAGGCCCGAATTATTTCGGGCCTTTTTTATTGAAAAACAAAAAAGAATGAAGCAAAGTAAATATTACCCTGTAATTATTGTTGGTGGCGGTCATGCTGGAACAGAGGCGGCTCTTGCTTCAGCCAGAATGGGTGTTGATACATTACTAATAACGCACAATGTTGAGACGCTAGGACAGATGAGTTGCAATCCCGCGATTGGTGGAATTGGTAAGGGCCATCTTGTAAAAGAGATAGATGCAATGGGCGGCTCAATGGCAAAAGCTATTGATTTAGCAGGTATTCAGTTTAGAACATTAAACGCATCTAAAGGTCCTGCTGTAAGGGCTACTAGAGCACAAGCAGACAGAATATTATACAAAGCAGCTATTAGAAGTAAAATTGAAAATCAAGAGAATTTAACTTTATTTCAGCAGCCAGTTGACGATTTAATTATTGAAAACCATAGAGTTAAAGGTGTTATAACTCAAATGGGCTTAGAATTTTTTGCCGATAAAGTGATTTTAACATCCGGTACTTTTTTAGGCGGCATTATACATATTGGCCAGCAGAATTATCAAGGAGGTAGGGCTGGTGATGCGCCCGCTAATGTTTTATCTGAAAGATTACGTTCATATGATTTAGGTGTAGGAAGACTGAAAACTGGAACCCCTCCAAGGCTTGATGGAAGGACAATTAATTTTGATGTTTTACAAAAGCAGGAAGGGGATACGCCATTACCAAGTTTTTCATTTATGGGAAAATCAACTGATCATCCTCAACAAATACCATGTTTTATTACTCACACTAATGCCAAAACTCATGAGTATATTGCTAATGGCCTAAAAGACTCCCCACTTTATACTGGAAAAATTGAAGGTGTTGGTCCGCGATATTGCCCTTCAATTGAGGATAAGGTTGTAAGGTTTGCAGAAAGAGAATCGCATCAAATATTTGTGGAACCAGAAGGACTAACAACTCACGAAGTGTATCCAAATGGCATCTCTACCTCATTAGCTTATGAGGTTCAAGAAGATTTTGTAAACTCGATTAAAGGTTTTGAAAATGCAAAGATTATTCGTCCGGGCTACGCTATTGAATATGATTTTTTCGATCCTCGAGGCTTAAAACAAACACTTGAAGTTAAAAAAATATCTGGTTTATTTTTCGCGGGCCAAATTAACGGAACTACAGGCTACGAAGAAGCAGCTGCTCAAGGAATTTTAGCTGGAATCAATGCTGCCTTGCAGATACAAGAAAAGGACCCATGGATTCCTAAGCGAGATGAGTCTTATATTGGTGTTATGGTGGATGATTTAACTACCAAAGGAGCGACAGAGCCGTATCGAATGTTTACCTCTCGAGCTGAGTATCGATTATTACTTCGAGAAGATAATGCTGATGAAAGATTAACACCACAAGCTAGAAAAATAGGACTCATTGATGATCTTCGCTGGCATTCGTTTAATGGTAAATATGAACAGGTAGCAATTGAAAAAAAGCGGTTAAAATCTTTTTGGGTTCAGGCTGGAGATCTTCAAGCTGAAAGTGTATTAGGTTTAAAACTTAGTCATGAATATAGCCTAGAGGCATTACTTAAAAGACCAAATATTAACTATAAAGTGCTCAGTAAAATTGACAAAGCCAAACCATTCTTAGAAGACAAGTCCATCATTGAGCAAGTTGAAAATCAAATTAAATATGAAGGCTACATCAAGCGACAATTAGATGAAATTGAAAAATATCGTAAGAATGAGGATACTAAGCTTTCATCGGATATAGACTATAGCGAGATTAAAGCTTTATCAAACGAGGTCAGACAAAAGTTAAACGAGCATAAGCCTGAAACAATTGGACAGGCTAGCAGAATTCAAGGTGTAACGCCAGCGTCAATTTCTATACTTCTGGTATTTTTGAAAACCTATAAATCTTTGTCGTGAGTGAGGCTGAAAGAATACTCTGTGAGGGCGCAGAGTTGATGAGTATCTCTATTTCTGAGAGTCAAGTCCAGCAATTGTTAAGCTACCATTCACTTATTCTTAAATGGAATAAGGTATACAATCTAAGCGCAATACGAGATCCTTTGGAATCTATTAAAAAGCATTTTTTAGATAGCCTCTCAATATTGAATTTTATAAAGCCCGGTTTATTATTAGATGTGGGTTCTGGAGCAGGACTTCCAGGCATTGTGATTGCTATTATGAAACCTAAAACCAAGGTATTTGTAATAGATAGTATAGGTAAAAAATGCCGCTTTATGCAGAATGTAAAAACAGAGCTTTCATTGGAAAATTTAATAGTTATCAATAGTCGAGTCGAGTCTTTTGAGTCTGAAGAGTGTTTTTCTCAAATTACTACCAGGGCATTTGCAGATGTTAGCAAGACGATTGAACTAACTAAGCATTTAATTTCTAATAAAGGGCGATACTTATTAATGAAGGGTGACAATATTAATGAAGAAAATATTGAAAATATTAACACTCAACTGCATTTATTGAAGGTTCCATTTGTTTCTGAAAATCGCTCACTTTTAGAAATTCATATATAATTTTCTTATGCAAATAGTTGACTCTCATTGCCATATTGATCGTGTAGACCTGGATGCCTTTGGAGGCAGCATTGAGTCGATGTTAGCTCATGCTGGTGAGCTATCAGTGAACAAATTTTTATGCGTCTGTATTGATTTAGAGCATTTTGATCAAGTTCACAATTTAGCTTTAGAATACCCAAATATTTTTTCTTCAGTTGGCGTTCATCCTACAGAGACTAATTGTAAGGATCCAAGCATAGAAGAATTATTAGTTTATGCAAAAAGTGATAGGGTGATAGCAATTGGTGAAACTGGATTGGATTATTTTCATGTAAAAAAAGAAGAGGCAGACTGGCAGAGAGATCGTTTTCGTAGGCACATCAAAGCATCTAATGAGTCAGGTAAGCCAATGATTATTCATATGAGGGATGCTAAAGAAGACACTATCAGAATACTGACTGAAGAAAAAGCAGAAGCTGGTGTCATGCATTGTTTTTCAGAAGACTGGGAGACTGCTCAGGCTGCATTAGATTTGGGATTCTATATTTCTTTTTCAGGTATTTTGACATTTAATAGCGCACAATCTTTGCGAGAAGTTGCCTTGAAAGTGCCTGCTGAACGACTTTTAGTCGAGACTGACTCGCCATATTTGACACCCTCACCTTTTAGAGGAAGACCTAACAGTCCAGCTTATACTTACTATGTCGTAGAAAAGCTTGCGGAGATACGTAATACAAGTATCGATGAAATGGCTACCACTACTACTAATAACTTTAATCAACTATTTTTTTCATGAACTTATGACCATTCATGATTCGCCAAGGTTTGTAACTGTTGATGAATTTTCTGTAGGCCAGCGCCTAGATAATTATTTAGTTAAGAGGCTCAAAGGAGTTCCTAAGTCTCATATTTATCGAATTATTCGAAAAGGCGAAGTGCGCGTCAATAAAGGCAGAAAGAAAGCAGACTACAAGCTTCTAACTGAAGATATTATCCGAATCCCGCCTATTCGAACTTCTACTGAAAAGGATATTAAGCCTTCTGAGAATTTACTTGAGATGATTAATGAATCAATTCTATATGAAGATAAAGGATTATTGGTTATTAATAAGTTTCATGGGATGGCTGTTCATGGAGGAAGTGGAATTAGTATTGGAATTATTGAGGCACTTAAGAGTCAGTATAAAGAGCCCATTGAACTTGTTCACCGTCTCGATAGGGCAACTTCAGGGTGTTTAATTTTGGCAAAAAAACGTTCAGTTTTAAAAGATCTACATGAGCAATTGGTCAAACATCAACTGGAGAAGCGTTATATAGCACTTGTGAAAAATAGTTGGAGTAAAAAAAGGCACACTGTTGATGCTCCAATTTATCAAAATTCTAGGCAAAGTGTTATAGATATAAAGGGCAAAGATTCAGTCAGTCATTTTCATCCAATAAAAAATTTCCTAGCAGAAGGTTTCAGTGCTTCATTAGTTGAGGTTGTTATAGAAACTGGACGAACTCATCAAATTAGAGTACATGCACAGTATGCTGAGCATCCAATTGCTCAAGATAATAAGTATGGTGACCATGATTTTAATAAATTGATAAAGAAAAAAGGATTGAATCGACTTTTTTTACATGCCAAATCGATAACCTTTAAAAACCCAATCACAAAAGAAATTCAGAAAGTAACAGCCCCTTTGCCTGATGATCTTGAAATCTTTATAAGTAAACTATGAATGCATATATACGTTTAATGCGCCTTAATAAGCCTATTGGGATATATTTACTTTTATGGCCAACATATTGGGCATTATTTTTAAGTGCAAAGGGTTGGCCAGATATTGACTTATTAATCATATTTACGTTAGGAGTGCTTGTAATGAGAAGTGCAGGCTGTGTGATTAATGATTATGCAGACCGTAACATTGATCAAAATATAGCTCGGACAAAGGATCGACCTCTTATTACAGGAGAAGTTTCACCTAAGGCAGCACTAAGATTATTTGTATTTTTATTAATAATAGCATTTGGATTAGTTCTTCTTACGAATACCCTTACAATCCAACTCTCTTTAATTGCTCTAGCGCTTGCCACTTTGTATCCTTTTACGAAGCGCTGGACTCATTTACCTCAGGTAGTTTTGGGATTAGCATTTGGAATGAGTGTACCGATGGCATTCAGTGCTCAAACTGGTTCTATCCCTGTATCTGCAGGATGGATTTTTCTTGCAACAATAGTTTGGACTTTGATTTATGACACGTTTTATGCAATGGCAGATAGAGATGAAGATATAAAAATAGGGCTTAAATCAACCGCAATACTTTTTGCAAAATATGACCAAATTTTTATAACTTTCTTACAAATTTTATTGATTATTGTATTTGTAGTAATTGGGAATTTGTTTGATTTAGGGTCAATTTATTACTTTTCTTTAGTAATTATTTTAATATTTATGATTTATCATCAATTTTTAATGAAAAAACGGCAAAAAGAGCTATTTTTTAAGGCTTTTTTAAACAATAATTTCATTGGTATGACAGCCTTTATTGGAATATTTCTATCTGTAGTAATTTGAATTGATCTTTTGTAGTTATTTTACAACCTTTAGCTATTTTTTTGCCATTTTTACTCTTTTTTTGCCATTTTCCCATCAAGAAAACTTGACATGCTGATTTTGATACTATAAAAAGTGCATCAATCGGCAAAGATGCTGGTTATTTTTAAAACTAATGGAGAGAAAATATGTTAAGTAAAGTATCTGGTTGGATAAAACAATTAACGGCAGCAGGTGTAGGACTTATAGCACTTGCAGTTGTTGTACAAGTAATCTTCGGTTCAAGCGTAGCATTCCTTCCTGGTGATGTTGTTGCTACTCTTATGGGTTTAATTGGCTCACTTGGTGGTGCTGGCTTAGTTGGCTTAGTTACCGCAGGGTTGTTGTACCAAATCCTCAAGTAAACATACCATATTAACTCAATAAAAAACCCGCCAATTGGCGGGTTTTTTATTATCCAATGGAAATATTTTTATATTCATTAAGCTCTTTACAGCAGCAATATTTAGGCTTTTTGAGTCATCATTTCATCTAGAAAAACTTGACATAATGATATTGATACTATAAAAAGTCCATCAATCGGCTAAGATGCTGGTTATCTTTATAACTATTGGAGAGAAAATATGTTAGACAATGTAACTGGTTGGATAAAAAAATTAACGGAAGCAGGTGTAGCTGTAATAGCACTTGCAGTGGTTGTTCAAATAATCTTTGGCGCTGATGCTGCATTCCTTCCTGGCGATGTGACTGGAAGCTTAATTGCCATTATTAGTGCACTTGGCTCTGCTAACCTAGTAGGTCTAATTGCTGTGGGCTTGATATATAAAATCTTTACTGCTAAATAAATATAGCATATTAACTCAATAAAAAACCCGCCTAACGGCGGGTTTTTTTATTATCTTAAAAAGATATAGTTAAATTCCTCGAAGAAGTTCGTTAATTCCAACCTTGGATCTGGTTTTAGCATCAACCTGCTTAACTATAACAGCGCAATAGAGTGAATAACTACCATCTGATGATGGAAGATTGCCTGAGACGACTACAGAGCCTGCAGGTATTCGACCATAACTCACTTCCCCTGTCATACGATTAAAGATCTTTGTTGATTGTCCAATATAAACTCCCATTGATATAACAGCACCTTCTTCAACAATTACTCCTTCAACGACTTCAGATCTCGCACCAATAAAGCAGTTGTCTTCAATAATGGTTGGACTTGCCTGCAAAGGTTCAAGAACACCACCAATACCAACACCACCAGATAGATGAACATTTTTACCAATTTGCGCACAGGACCCAACAGTAGCCCAAGTATCAACCATTGTTCCTGAATCAACATAAGCACCAATATTTACGTAAGATGGCATTAAAACTGTATCTGAGGCTATATAAGAGCCACGTCTAGCAGTTGCAGGTGGGACCACTCTAACACCAGCAGCTTGAAACTCTTCTACAGTTGTATTTGCATACTTAGAGGGTACCTTGTCATAGTACTGAGTAAATCCTGCAGATAAGGGAACATTATTCTCAATCCTAAAGGACAATAAAACGGCTTTTTTTAACCACTCGTTAACCTGCCACTCCCCTATACTCTTTTGCTCGGCTACTCTAGCTTTGCCTGAGTCAAGTAAATGGATTGCTTCATCAACAGCTTGTCTGACTTCTTTAGATGCTGAATCTGGTGTAATATGGGCACGATCCTCGAACGCAGCTTCAATAATATCTTTCATAGTTTCTAATATTAAAAAAAAGACGAATTATACCAGCCAGAGGGCTTTTGAACCTCTCTAATGTTCGTGATGGTGGTTATGATGATGTTCATAAGTGGCCATCAAATCATGAATTTGATCTGCGAATAAATCATTAAACTGCGCATCTTTCAGTATCGATTCTGGAAGTCCTTCACAACAAATATGGTGGTAAAGACATAGAACCTGAGTCGACTCCTTCATAACTCGGTGAAGGTCATGTGAAACCATCAGTACAGCACAGTTTTGTTTTTGATGGATATCTTGAATCATTTTGTATAGTTGCATTTGTCCATCCACATCTAGATTTTGTGCGGGTTCATCTAGAATCAATATATTTGGTTTATTAAGAAGAGCCCTAGTCAATAGTACTTTTTGTAACTCGCCTCCAGAAAGATTCTTCAATGGAAGTTTAAGAAGCTCTTCTATACCGGTAAGTTTGCAGGTTTCATTAGTAAACTTGCGGTCTGATTTCTGGTTCAGAGTTAAAAAGTCTAGAACAGAGATAGGAATATAGGGGTTAGCTGTAAACGACTGAGGGCTATAACCAATTCGAATATTATCATTACGAATAATTTCTCCACTATCTTGTTTGATGATTCCAAGCAAGACTTTAATAAGCGAACTTTTGCCTGCACCATTAGGTCCAATCAACGTAATAAATTCACCCGGGTGAAGCTTAAAGCTTACATCATCTAGGATATTTTTACCATTATGCTTAAGGCTAAGATTGTTAACAGTAATGAGTGCATCGGACATGGGTATATTTTATATAACAATTCATATTTAGGCATAATAATATATAGCATGATTACTTCTTTACATAATTAAGTTTCCAATAAAAAAAACTTTGATTAGAGGTAAAATTCATTCATGGCACAACAACTAATTTTAGTAGACGGATCAGCATTCTTGTTTCGTGCATACTTCTCGACTATATCTCAAAACTTAACTAATGACAGTGGTTTTCCTACTGGAGCTATGTTTGGGGTCATAAATGCTATAAAACACTTACAAAGAAAATATCAAAACGCTAAGATTATTATGATTTTTGACGCAAAGGGTTCAAATTTTCGTCATGAAATATTTCCAGAATATAAGGCGAATAGAAGGTCAGCTGAAGACGATTTAATAGTACAGATTGAGCCTTTATACGAAATTATTAGGGCGATGGGATTTCATTTTCTATGTGAAAAAGGTGTTGAGGCAGACGACGTTATTGCAACACTTGCAAAGCTTGCTAATAAAAATGATGTTGAAACTATTATAGCTAGTGGCGACAAGGACCTCTACCAGTTGGTTGGTGGCAATATTAAACAACTCGATATGAAAGGCAAACTTTATAGTGAAGATGAAGTAGAAGAAAAAATGGGCGTTAAGCCTAATCAAATATTAGATTTGTTAGCATTAACGGGCGATGCTTCTGACAATATTCCTGGGGTGCCAAGTGTTGGTCCAAAAACTGCTTCAAAGTGGCTGCAGCTTTATGGCAGTGTAGAGGGTGTTAAAGCTAATGCTAAAAACATTGGTGGGAAAGTAGGTGAAAAGCTAAGAGAGTCATTTGAGTTATTGGACCTTTCTTACCAATTAGTTCAGCTCAAGTTTGATGTCGAGATGCCTTTTAATATTTTTGAAGAAGAGCCTGGCGAGAAAACAGAAGACTTATTAAAGCTCTTTAAAGAATATGGTTTTTCTATGTGGTTAAAACAACTTGTTAACAATGAGCAACAACCTCCCCCTCAAAAGATTGAAGAGCAAGCATCTAATGAAGCTAAAAACAATAAGACTGAGTCTATTCTTAAGAGCTACACACAAAACCTTGTTCTCAGTGAAGATGAATTTGAATCATTACTAATAAAGCTAGCTAATTGCAAATCATTTGTATTTGATCTAGAAACAAATAGTCTTGATTATATGGAGGCAAAGATTGTGGGCTTTGTTTTTTTGCTAGGAAAGGCGAGCTATTACATTCCTGTAGCACATGATTATTTAGATGCACCTGATCAGTTGTCTCGTCATAAGGTATTGGATTCATTGAAGCCTATACTTGAGAACGAAAGTATAGGAAAGGTTGGTCAAAATTTAAAATACGATGCACATGTCTTGGCTAATATTGATATTAACTTAAATGGCATTAGTGATGACACAATGTTGAAATCCTATTGTTTAGATTCTGTCGCAACGCGCCATAATATGGATGATTTATCTGAGCATTACCTTGGGCATCAAACAATTCATTATGCTGATGTGGCTGGGAGTGGCAAAAATCAACTATCTTTTAACCAGGTAAGTATTGAAGAGGCAATGCCATATGCCTGTGAAGATGTTATCGTTACTAATGAGCTTAACAATTTATTGGAGTCTAGGCTCCAGCAATACCCAAAACTGATGGCATTATATAAAAGTATAGAGCTACCCTTAATTAAGGTTATGTTGAAATTAGAACGCAATGGCGCTCTGGTAGATGAATCATCACTCTTTAGTCAACAAATAGAGATTAAATCTGAAATGAAGAGAATTCAAGACCAAGCATTTGAAGTTGCTGGGGATGAATTTAATCTCGAATCACCCAAGCAAATTCAACAAATTTTATTTAGTGAAGAAGGTTTTGGTCTTGAGCCAAAAAAGAAAACAGCAAAGGGTCAGCCATCTACAAACGAAGAGGCGCTAAAGTTGTTAGACCACCCTTTAGTTGATTTGATAATGTCTTACCGCACTTTGACAAAACTAAATTCTACTTACCTAGAGGCATTGCCAAAACAAATCAATCGAAAAACGGGACGTTTACATACTTCTTATCACCAAGCGGTAACTGCAACGGGCAGGTTGTCATCTTCGAAGCCTAATTTTCAAAATATCCCAATTAGAACACAGCAGGGCGCTAAGATTAGGTCAGCCTTTATTGCCAATGAAGGAAATGTAATATTGGCAGCAGACTACTCTCAAATTGAGCTTAGGATTATGGCGCATATCTCAGAGGATAAAAACTTAATTGAGGCGTTTACTAATAATGTAGACGTTCATAGCGCTACAGCTTCGCAAGTATTTAATACTGAGCTTTCGCAAGTCTCTAAAGATCAGCGCCGTAAAGCTAAAGCAATAAACTTTGGACTAATTTATGGAATGAGCGCGTTTGGTTTGGCAAAACAAATTGATGTATCTAGGACTGAAGCTAAAAAATATATTGATGGTTATTTTGAAAACTATCCTGGTGTTTTAAAGTTTATGGATGAAACTAAAGAAAAGGCTAAATTACAGGGCTTTGTTGAAACAATCTTAGGCAGAAGACTTTATTTGCCTCAGATAAATTCAAAAAATAAAATGCATCAACAGCATGCATTGAGAACAGCTATCAATGCCCCTATGCAGGGTTCATCGGCAGATATTATTAAAAAAGCTATGCTTGATATTCAGTCTTGGATTGATAAAGAAAATAATGGTATCAAGATGATTATGCAAGTTCATGACGAACTCGTCTTTGAAATTCAAGCTGATAAATCACAGGAGTATGCAGAAAATTTAAGAATTATGATGTCAGATGCTCTGAAACTTAGCATTCCTTTAGTTGTTGATGTGGGAATTGGATCAAATTGGCAAGAAGCACATTAGATTTAAAGTATCAGCTACTACTCATTTTGAGATTTAGTTAGAATGCTAAATTTGGGTAAAAGTTTGTTATTGAGTTAAACTAAAATATCATCTACAAATAAACATAATCATTTGCTAACAAAATGAAAGATCAGTTGCAAAATTTACTTATTAAATGTATTGGTGATTTAATTGACCAAGGTGTAATTAGTGAGATGCCTTCAAAGATTCGATTAGATCACACCAAAGATAAAAGTCATGGAGATTATGCAACGAATGTAGCATTGATGTTGGCAAAGCAAGCCAATGTGAATCCAAAAGAGCTAGCGCAAACTATTATTAAGCAGTTAGGTGTTGCTGAATTTATTGAAAAAACAGAAATTGCTGGTCCAGGATTTATTAATTTTTTTCTATCAAGTGAGTCAAGCAGTTCCGTGATTAATGAAATTATTGATAGTGGTAAAGGTTATGGTGTTTCAAATATAGGTGCGGGTCAAAGTGTTCTTTTAGAGTATGTCTCGGCAAACCCAACAGGGCCATTACATGTTGGTCATGGAAGGGGTGCGGCGTATGGTGCAACCGTTTCCAACCTATTAAGAACGGTCGGCTTTAAAGTTGATAATGAATATTATGTTAATGATGCAGGCAGGCAGATGGATATTCTGACTGTTAGTATCTTTTTACGTTATTTGGAGCTATCTGGAGAAAAGGTAAGATTTCCTGATAATGGTTATCAAGGGAGTTACATCAAAGATATTGTTGGTAGAATTTCTGAAAGATATGGCGATACCTTTCAAATAGAATCAACTTTAGTTTTTGATGGTATTTGTAAAGATGGCATTGATGGTGGTGATAAAGAATCCCATATCGATGAATTAATTGCTAGGTCAAAAAACCTTTTAGGAGCAGACTTTAAATCTATATTTGAAGTAGGTATTGAAAGCATTCTTAATGGCATTAAAGAAGATTTAGCAGATTTTGGAGTTGTCTTTGAAAAATGGTTTTCAGAACAGTCTTTGATCGATAGTGGACTTGCAAAGAGTAGTATTGATAAGCTACAAAAATCCAAACATGTCTATACAAAGGATGGTGCGCTCTGGTTCAGAACAACTGAATATGGTGATGAAAAGGACAGAGTTGTTGTTAGAGATAATGGGATTCATACTTATTTTGCCTCAGATATTGCTTACCACCTTGAAAAATTTGAGCGCGGATATGACAAAGTAATAAACGTTTGGGGCGCTGATCATCATGGCTACATTGCTAGAGTTAAAGCCTCTATAGCTGCATTTAATCATGACCCTGAAAAATTAGAAATCATCCTTGTTCAATTTGCTAATCTATATAGGGGTGGGAAAAAGGTGCAAATGTCGACCCGAAGTGGCTCATTTGTTACGTTAGAGGATTTACGGAATGAGGTAGGAAATGATGCTGCACGTTTTTTTTATATCCTTAGAAAATCAGAGCAGCACATGGATTTTGATTTGGATCTAGCAAAGTCAAAGACCAATGAGAATCCAGTTTTCTATATCCAATATGCATATGCTCGTATTAGTTCTGTATTCAG
>Ga0207991_1000260_pt1 | contig 37366 bp, 45 predicted proteins | sample ETN07SmetaG_FD_185786 | JGI IMG/M metagenome (GOLD analysis project Ga0207991, IMG submission 185786) | Marine microbial and viral communities from oxygen minimum zone, Eastern Pacific Ocean - ETNP2014F14-07SV275 (SPAdes) (version 2) | ecosystem: Environmental > Aquatic > Marine > Oceanic ...
TTAGAATTTTAAATTAAAAGTGATGTGAGTATCGTTTTTTTATTCCAATAGTAGCAAATATTGGAATTCCACAAACCTTAACGATTATTTTTCAAAACATTTAGTGCAGAACCAGCTTTGAACCACTCTATCTGAGATTTGTTATAAGAATGATTTAGTAGAATTTCTTCTTGATTTCCATCATTATGTGAAATAATACATTTGACTTGTTTGTATGGTTCTAATTCATTTAGATTTTTTAGACTGATTTTATCATCTTCAAGAATTTTTTCATAATCATTTGGATTACTAAATGTTAAAGCCAAGACTCCTTGTTTTTTCAAATTTGTTTCATGAATTCTTGCTAGACTTTTAGTTACTACTGCAACACATCCCAAATATCTAGGAGTCATTGCAGCGTGTTCTCTACTACTACCTTCGCCATAATTATTATCACCAATTGCTACCCATTGCATTTGTTTTTCTTTGTACTGTCTTGCAATATTTGAAAAGGATTCTAGTTTATCATTTAGGATATTCTTACCTTGACCAACTTCATCATTAAATGCATTAACTGCACCCAAGAACATATTGTCACTAAGATTATCTAAATGTCCTCGAAGAGATAACCATGCACCTGCAGGTGAAATATGATCAGTAGTACATTTCCCCTTTGCCTTTAGTAGAATTGGAATTTTTTCAAAGTCTTCTCCATCCCATTTATCAAATGGTTCTAAACGCTGCAATCTTTTACTGTTAGGATCAATGACTACATCAATATCATTAGAGTTTTCTGGAGGTGCAACAAAAATTCCTTCAGGTCTCACAAACCCTTTTTCAGGAACTTCAGGTGCAGCCTTTGGTGGTTCTAGTTTGAATTTTGAGCCATCAGCTGCTGTTAACTCATCTTTTAATGGGTTAAAGGAGAGTTTTCCTCCAAGCGATAAAGCTATAATCATTTCAGGACTTCCAATGAAATTCAAAGTACTTCGTCTACCATCATTTCGTCCAGGGAAATTTCGATTAAAGGTTGTAACAATAGAATTTTTTTCATTTTTTTCTAATTCAGGTCTATTCCATTGACCAATACAAGGACCACAAGCATTAGCCAAAACAGTTGCACCTATATCGATTAGAGAATCCATTTGTCCATCTCGCTCAATTGTTCCTCGAATTTGTTCAGAACCTGGAGTAACTAATAGTGGTATTTTTGATTTGATTCCTTTGGCTTTTGCTTGTTCAGCAATACTTGCTGCTCTAGACATGTCTTCATAAGATGAATTAGTACAACTGCCAATTAATGCAACAGAGATTGGATCAGTGTAATCATTAGTTACAACATCATTAGCTAATTCAGAAATAGTTCTTGCTAAATCAGGAGTGTGAGGTCCTACAATGTGCGGTTCTAATGTGGATAGATTAATTTCAATTACTCTATCAAAATACTTTTCAGGGTTTTGTTCTATTTCAGGATCTGCAACAAGTGATTCTTTATTTTGATTTGCTAATTCTGCAATGTCACTTCTGTTTGTATATTTGAGATAAATTTCCATTCGTTCATCATATGGAAAAACTGAGCATGTTGCACCAATTTCTGCACCCATATTTGCAATGGTAGCTTTACCAGTACAACTAATTGTTTTTGTGCCAGGACCAAAATATTCAACAATTGCATTTGTTCCTCCAGATACAGTTAGTTCTTCTGCAACTTTTAGTATGATATCTTTTGGAGAAGTCCATCCGTTTAATTCTCCAGTTAATTTAATACCAATTTTTTTAGGATACAATAATTCCCAAGGCAAGTCAGCCATTGTTTCAGCTGCATCTAATCCACCAACACCTATTGCAATCATTCCAAGACCTCCAGCGTTAGGCGTGTGAGAGTCAGTACCAATCATTAATCCACCAGGAAATGCATAATTTTCAAGAACCACTTGATGTATAATTCCAGCACCAGGTTTCCAAAAACCACAGCCATATTTTGCAGCAGCAGATTGTAAAAATTTAAAAACTTCGCTGTTTTCATCAAGTGAAACTTTCATATCAACATCGCCCTGAACTTCAGCTCGAATTAGATGATCACAGTGTACAGTTGTTGGTACAGATGTTTGTTTTAGTTCTGCTTGCATAAATTGCAGCATTACCATTTGACCAGTTACATCTTGTAATGCAACTCTATCTGGTTTGAGAAAAACATAATCTTTGCCACCAACGAAATTTTTATCATTAATTTTACTAAAATGCCCTGACAGAATTTTCTCAGTAAGTGTTAGTGGTCTTCCAGTAACATCTCGAAATTTTAGAATATTTTCTTTTAATTTCTGATAAACATTAGAAACTAATTCAGAAGTTGTATCAGTATTCACAAATTACAATAAATCAATCCCGAATTTAATATTTACAATTGTAAAATTGGAAAAATCATCCCAATAGGCATGTAAATTCTTAACAATTATAAGCTAAACATAGCTTTCTAAGACAGTGTTGGGGAGTTGCAGTTTTTCTAAATTGAGGTATAGATTTGGTCAATAAGGGTTTTCCAAAATTTGGAATGTCACAAGCTGGTGCATTTGTTGCAGCCCTAAAAAATTATAATTTACCAGATTTTATTTTAGTGTTAGTTGCTAAAGAATGTAAATCAGAACTTCTTGAAAGAGGAAGAATTGATGATAGATTACAAAGTATGAATGATGATGCTTTAAAATTATTACACAAAGTTTTCGTTGGTTGTGAAGAAGATACTGCAGGAAAATATGCACAATACAGATTTTTTGCATATGTTTCAAGCATGTATCATAAATGCGAAGTAATTGTAAATGATACAATTCCTGGAGAAACCGGTAAAAATCACAAAGTCTTAGTTGCAGTAAAAAATAATGGAATGTACATTGCAGTAGCTACAAACAAAGCAACTGGAAATCCTGTTAACAAAAAAGATACTGCCAAATTTTATGCAATGGTAGATGATATCAAAAAAGGAGACCATGGAACAATGTTAACTGACGGAATTTATGGTTCATCAGTAAATTTTAGAAGTGATGCATTAGTAGAACTTCAAAATTTGACTAAATCAAGAAACGATGATCCTGAAAATATGTTAAATTTCAAAACAGCTAATTTTGAAAATAATATTTATTCTGTTACAAAATGTTAAGTTTGTAAATTTAATGGCATAGTATCCATTGCTAAAAATACAGGTTTACCATCAGTTTTTTTAAAATCTTCGCCATATTGATCAAACTCTAATTGTTCAAAGAGATGTTTGGTCCAGATATCGTGAACATCTTGAAGAAATTTTTTGTGTCCAGATATTCGTAATAATTCATGTAGTAACACATGGGAAACAGAAGTACAATTTTTTTCTGCTAGAAATAGCGTATCATTTTTTTCTTTCATAGGTTGCCAAAATACAGATCCAAAATTTTCAGATTGATATCCGTCACAAGTACAATCAGTCCAAAAGGGTCTAAAGAATGTCAGATAGAAGTGATAGGTTTCTTTTCCTCTTTGTTCATGATCACGTAAAAGTACATGAGTGTCAAGTTTTCGAAGAATACTTCGAGGTGGTATTATCATCTCATCGCATTGAATTTCATAATCTGTACCAAATTTTTCTTTAATCCAAATCTTGTAAAACTGACTCATTTTTTTTACATATTCAAACTCAAATTGTCGTTTTTCACGGTCAGCTTCTTTGACTAAGAAAATAAAATGTAAAAGCATGATTAGAAAAAAGAATGATTATGTTTGACCATCAATACCCATTAAGGTAAGAGTAGAACGAATCTTTTCAATTTTTCTGATTTTCCAAGTAATTGTTTCTCTAAGTTTTTCAACAGTATCAGATTCGATCTTGGCCAAAATATCGTATGCTCCAAAAGTTCCATGAACTTCCTTAACACCGTCTAAGCCCTTTAATTGCTGAATAATAGCTTCTTCAGAACCTAGTTCACAGTTTATTAAAACATAAGCTGTTGCCATGAATCTAATTGAAAAAATCGACTATATCAATAATTCGATTAAATTCAGCTTTGAGAAATTGTTAAAATATCGTCCCAAATTGATTTAGGCACAGGCATTACAGATAATCGTGAAATTCTAATTAATTCCCAATCTTGAAATTTTTCATTTTTTTTCAGTTCATCAAGTGTTACAGGACGTTTTAATGATTTTTTATATTTGACATCTACAACAATGAAACGTTCTTTGTCTTCTTTTGGATTAGGATAAGGTTTAGAAGTTATTTGCATAATCCCTACAGCTTGTCTTTCATCACCAGTATGATAAAACAAAACAAGATCACCTGATTTCATTTCTCTCATATGTTTTAATGCAAGATTATTATGAACTCCATCCCAAACAGTAGTTTTTTCTTTTTTTAGTTTTTCAAAATTATATCCTCTAGGTCCACTAGGTTCTTGTTTTGCCAACCAATAGTTTACCATTTTAGTTTCAGTATTTTTTGCAGTTGTTTAATCGTTTTGGGATGGTTAATGTTCCCCGGTTCTGACTCGCACAAATTCATGGGAACATAGCCATATGCCTCCTCGCGTTCTGAAACCGGGGTTGCCCATATAATGTAGCACACCTGGGTGAATTGGAAATCACTGGTATCATCACGATCGCATCATCCCAATCCGTCTGTGTGCCTGCTCTTGGGCGTTTAATGGTAGATCTCATCCTACTAAAAACCATTGAAGAAATTATCAATTCATTTAACAAAGTTTTAAAACTAAAATTGAATCATTTCTCAAAAGAGAGTTTTAATGGAAATCAAAAATGTAACATTATTTCTTGTGGGAATTATTGTGTTAGTTTTAGGAACACTCATCATAATTTTTGATTATCCACAAATAGAGTATTTTGAAAATATTGATTTTGAATTATATTATTCACTATTAGATAAAGAAAAAGAAATTCATCAAAGATTAGTAATTGAATTTACTATAGGATTGGTAATTTTAGGACTAGGAGTATTATTGTTAGTAGGTTCTTTTCTAAATAGATTTGAGAATGGATTCAGATAAAGATATTTCAAAACCAACTACAGGTACACGTATTTTATAATTCTCAATGATTTTTGAATTAATTTCTCCAATAATACCAATTGATTTTTTATTTACAATGATATTTGCACATCGTCCTTCTTCAAATGATGGATGAGTAGTAGTCTTGGTATCAATGTGGATTCCAAAACCAGTCTTTAATGCAGATTGCAATATGGATTTTATTTCTGTAAAATTTGCATCCTTGTGAGCACTAATACTTGAGAGATTAGTTTTTTCAGAAATTGGATCATCTAAAGTAAATACTGTACCAGTCTCAAACATTTTTTGTGGATATGATTCATGAATATTTTTAGAAAGGTTTTCTAATAATCCAGGAAGTATAGTGTCACGTAAAATTGTGTGTTCTTGACTTTTTGAATCAAGTACAGAAATAATTTTTGATGTATTCCGATTAGTCATCTCATAAAGCACACGTTTACTAGTTAAACTTGAATTCAGTGATTCTAAATATCCTAGTCCAACCATTGTCTGACTGAGAGATTTAATCTGAGATGAAACAGGATTTATTTGGCCAAGCGTTTGAGGTGGAGCCATAGTTGGTGTAAGATTTTGAATTCCATATCCTAAAGCAGCTTCTTCAACTAAATCCATTGGTCCAAAGATATCAAATCTATATGCAGGAATAGTACAAACAATATCTTTGCCCTTTATTGAAGCATCTAATCTAGATTTTTTTAATGATGAAATAATTTTTGATGTACTAATATTCAAACCAAGCATTTGATTAATCAATGTAGGATTAATTTTGATTTTCTTTTGTTCAAATTTTGCAGTAGAATTTTTTGCACCAGTTATCTGGACTGTTTCTAAAGTGAATCCTGCCTTTTGTAAAATTGTTGCAACAACTGAGAGCATATCTTCAGAATCTTCTTTATTAATTCCAGTTACCTCAACGAAGAGATTTTTTGTTTTAGTTGTAACTGTGGTTATTGCAGCATTAATTATTGGAGGAAAAGATACTGTATCTTGATTTGCATCTAAAATGATAGGAACTTTGGTTGAATTTTCAAGTATTTTGCCATAATCTTTTCCTACATCAGTTTTTTCAAGAATTTCAGAAATTGAAAGTTCTTTTTCAGATGCTAACGGAATGAATTTATGATTTCTAGTAATAGCTGTGTAAACTAGAGGAAAAGAAATTTTATCTAAATCATGAATTCCAATAGAGGATTTTTTTCTTTTTCGTCCAATTCCAAAATGAAGATCTTCTTGCATTGCCATGAATTGTTTAATTGTTTTATCATCAATTTTTCCATTTTTTGCAACAATTCCAGTAACAAAAGGACGAATTTTTGATACTTCAGGTCTTACAGAAATTTTGTATTTGTTAGATTTTTTGACATTTAGTTTAATTGCTCCAGTTTTGATTCCCAATAATCCTTGTAATCCAAGTGCAATTCCAAAATCAGTTGAATAATCAGGTCTATTTGGACTGTATTCAATTCTAACTAGATCTTTATTTTCAGATTCAATATCTAATCCAAGAAAAGGTAGAGAATCAGAAATTTGCTTTTTTGTTACCTTACCAACTAATTTTTGAAGGCGTGAATAAGATAATTCAATTACTGGCATTTTGTAGCACTCCTCAACCAATTTAGATTATTATTATAAAATTCTCGAACATCATCAAGACCATACTTTAACATTGCAATTCTTTCAATTCCACCACCCCATGCTAAAACAGGTTTAGTAATTCCGAGAGGTTTTGTTACTTCAGGTCTGAAAATTCCCATTCCAAATAGTTCAATCCATTTTCCTAATTTTTCATTATACACCATTGTTTGAAGAGATGGTTCAGTGTATGGAAAAAATGTTGGCCAAAATTTTATTTTTGTAATTCCAATTCTCTTGTAAAATTCTCGTTGTATTCCCATTAAATTTCTTAAATTTGCATCTTTGCCAACAACAACTCCTTCAATTTGATTAAATTCTACAAGGTGTTTGTAGCTGACCTTTTCATTTCTAAATACTCGTCCTAATGAAAAAATTCTAGCCTCATCAGGTTTGTTTTCAGCTAAATGTTTGATAGTAACACCTGTTGTATGAGTTCTTAATACCATTTTTCTTGCTTCATTAATATCCCAAAAATATCGCCAATTCTTTTTGTGAGATTCAGAAACTTTTCTAATTTGTTCAGAGGTTGCAATTTTTTTTGCAGAAATTCCATCAAGATAAAATGTATCTTGTAATTCTCGTGCGGGATGATCTTGAGGAGTAAATAATGCATCAAAATTCCAAAAACTAGATTGAGTCATATTTCCAATTATTTCTGAAAATCCTAATGTGACAAATATTTCTCGGATTTCATCTATTGTATCTTTTAATGGATGTGTTCTTGCTACAAAAGTTTCAGGTACTGTGGCTTCAACATCAATTGCTCCAGTAGAATCTGAAAGAATTATTGATTTTGCTGAATCAGTCAAAGTGATAATTTTAGCCTTTGAAATAGTTTCAATAATAAAATCAGGTCTTTTCAAAAGTATTGATAAATCATTTTTGTCAATTTGTTCTTGGGAAAATGTATTGGTTCCAATTTGTTTTAGAGTTTTTTCACCAGGAAGTAATGGTGGAGCGTTTTTTACAGAAATTTGGTCAGATGTTGCTTCAACCCAATTATTTTTTCGAGATATTCCAATTGCAGGTCCAAAAACTGAACCAAGTTCCTGTTGTAAATCAGATAATTTTCTAGGACCATTAGTAAGTAAGTCAAGTAATCTTCTTTCAGGTAATCCTTTTTGAAATGATTCAAGTCCATTTTTACCCAAACTAATCAAACTTGTTATTGATTCATCAACTATTGCTAGATCTTTTAGTTTAAGCCATTCAATCCCTCGTCTTATCTGATCTGGGGAAAGTTTAGTAGATGTTCCAAGTGTTTCAGGAGTTTGTTTAGGGTTATCTTTTAGAGAGGTAATGATTTTTTTTTCAATTTCATGAAAAACTTGTGACAACAGTAAAAGTTCGAAAAAGACTTTTTAAACCTTAACCTAAGTCAATTTGAATGTCTGCTGATGACTTTATTGTAACTCCTTGGCATGTAGAAGGGGACATCGATTATGATAAATTAATCAAAAAATTTGGTACTGAAAAGATTTCTTCAGAATTAATTGAGAGATTCAAGAAGATCACAAATGAAGATCATTTTATGCTTAGAAGAGGGATTTTTTTCTCACATAGGGAAATGAACAGAATTCTTGATGATTATGAAAAAGGTAAAAAATTCTTTCTATATACTGGAAGAGGTCCTTCGGGACATACCCATATTGGACATTTGGTACCATGGGTTTTTGCAAAATGGTTACAAGAAAAATTTGATGTTAACCTATATTTCCAGCTAACTGATGATGAAAAATTTTATTCAAAACAAAATCTTACTTTAGAAGAAACTGGAAAATTTGCATATGAAAATGCATTAGATTTTATCGCATTAGGATTTAAACCAGAAAAAACAAAAATAATTATCAACACAAGAAATATTCAGACACTTTATCCTATTGCAGCTAAAGTTGCAAAGAAAATTAATTTTTCAAACACAAAAGCAACATTTGGATTCACTAATGAAACAAATATTGGAATGATTTTTTACACATCACTACAATCAGCGCCATGTTTCATTGAAGATAAACCGGTTTTGATTCCACTAGGGGTAGACCAAGATCCACACTTTAGATTAACAAGAGACATTGCTCCAAAAATTGGAAAACCAAAACCAGCATTAATTCACAACATTATGATTCCAGGATTAGAAGGACCTGGTGGAAAAATGTCAGCTTCTAATGAAAATGATACAATTTACACAACTGATTCTCCAGGTGTGGTAAAAAAGAAAATCAACAAATATGCATTTTCTGGTGGACAAACAAGTGTTGAGGAACATAGAAAACTTGGAGGAAATCCAGATATTGATGTTTCATATCAATATCTAAGAATATTTTTTGAGCAAGATGATAACAAGTTAAAATCAATTTATGATGATTATAAATCTGGAAAACTTCTTTCAGGAGAACTAAAAGCTATTTTGATTGAAAAAATAAATAAATTTTTATTAATTCATCAAGAAAAAAGAGAAAAGGCAAAAGATCAAATAGACAAATTTCTTTTTGAGAATAAATGAAAATTATCGTAACTTGTGATGACAAATACGAAGCTCAGAAATTAGCTAGTCTAATTTTCATAAATGATGGAAAAGAGACATTCATCACATCAATTCTAAATATTATTGGTAATGAACTAGTTATTTCATTGAAAGACAAATCAGCTCATAGTATCGTACTAAAAGATGAGTCAAATGTAGAGAAATTTGCAGATTTCATTCAATCAGTTATAGATAAAGAACACAAATTACTATCTACTAAATTAATTGAGCATGAAGTAGAAATGGAAAAAGAGTAAATCTAGAATCCAAATACAGTATAATACCCGGTTACAATTCCAACCATGACAATCAATGATATTCCCAGTGCCTTAAAGTCACCATTCATATCTAAATTTTAAAAGAATTACAATTAAAGTGTTAACAAATTCTCAAAGATGATTCTATAATTATCTAGGAAAATATTTACTCTTTTTTGGTTTTGGAGAATATTCTTTTGGTTTTGATTCAGGTTCTCTTATTTGATTACAGTTTAAGCATAATACCTTTAGATTTTCTCGAGCAAGATCAGGTGCTGAAATGTATTTTCCCCATGATGATGCATCTCCACCACGACCATTGTCACTTGAAGCATTACCAGATACTGGAGTAATACCCAAAGCTCTTTCATCTTTAAATCCACAATTAGAGCAAGTTTTTCCACCCAAAATTTCAAATAATTTTTCTTTAATCGTTTCATAAAATTTGTCTGAACCATTAGCAAAAAAGCTCTCTTGTTTTTTTGAAAATTTGTCATTTCTTGGTTTTCTTGATCTAGAACTATCTCTACTTGATTCTCGTCCATATGATGATCTTGAACCTCTATCATCTCTAGAGTATCTATCATCTCTTGAATCATCTGGTTTGTGTTGTCTGAAACAATCACTACAGTAAACTGGTTTGTTACTTCTTGGAACAAATGGAACTGTACATTGATTTCCACAATCAGCACAAGTTACCTCGGTATCTTCTCTATCATTATCTCTTGAACCTCTATCGTCTCTTGAATATTTTGAATATCTGTCATCTCTTGAATTTCTTGAACCTCTATCGTCTCTTGAATATCTATCATTTCCTGAACGTCTATCATCTCTTGAATCATCTGGTTTGTGTTGTCTGAAACAATCACTACAGTAAACTGGTTTGTCATTTCTTGGAACAAATGGAACTGTACATTGATTTCCACAATCAGAACAAGTTACAGTTGTAGATTCTCTATCATTATCTCTTGAGCCTCTATCATCACCAGAGTTTCTATAAGACCGATATGGTTCATTATCTCGTCTTGAATTTCTTCCATCGGTCTTTCCATCTGAATACTTTGATTTGTAGAGGTCCATTGATAGAGAATTTCAGTTTAATTGATTATAGATACCTTGAGATTTAATTTATGCCTAGAATTAAAAAAATCTTTCAAACTAGAGGTTTATCCATTTCAATAGACATTATTTCTTGAATTTTGAGAAAATAAAGCCGTGTAGAATATGGCATATCATCCAAATTATTATCCACTACAATCATAAAATATCTCACAGCTCGTTTTGAAATATCTAAATTAAATTTCATTGTAAGAATTGGATCTTGATGAACTTTAATTTTGTCTTGAAGCCAAGGAGGTGCCATCTCTATTGTTTCTTTGATAATTTTTTTATACCAATATGAAAGATTTTGTGGGTGTAAGCCTTGTTTGAGGTTAGATACATCATTATCAATTTTTTTCATCATATGATTAATGATTGTCATGAGGCTGAATCCTAGAATTTTGTTTTATTCCAATTACTCAAAGTTCTGCAAGCTACTTGTCAATTGATAGCAAGTTTCCCTCAGAGTCAATTTCTGAGTTTTTGATTCTAGTAGTCGATATTCGTGTTCCATCTTTTGCCAAAAACATAGGCACATTAATGATTTCAACTGGTGGGAGCTTCTTTTCTGCCCTTAACTTGTTTAGTACATTTCCTTGATTACTTGTTTCATCACTAACAACTAAAGCCTCAACATCTCGTTCTAAAACTGCAGGTCCAAAATCATTATCTAATTTACTTATTTCAAATGAAGTGTTTGGAAATTCTTTTGATATTGTATTGGTTAAATTTTCTAGTCGTTGATCATATTTGTTATTTGGAATTTTCCCTTTTTTTTCAGCAAACTCATCACTTGTTAATCCAATGATTACTTTATCTGAAATCTCAAATGCATTGGATAGTAAAGTAAGATGCCCCCTATGAATAATATCAAATGTGCCACCCATTGCAATTAAAGAGAATTTAGACATGTAATTATTTAGAATTCATTGAAAATAAATCTACTATCTTTTGCATGTATTTTGAGTTTAAACTATCAAGCACTTGGAGTAAAATAATCAAATTTTATGTTAATTGGATATTGTCATCAATCCATTTTCAATTAAAAATTTAATTGTGTTAATGAATTCACCATCTGAAGAAACACCATCTGCCCAATATCCCACAGTGATTTTTAGCCAAGAAGGAATTTGATCTGTGTTACCGGTACCTTGAGTTGTTGCAGGGATTTGTATTATTCCATCTTCAATTAAGAATTTAATTGCATTAATGAATTCACCATCTGAAGAAACACCATCTGCCCAATATCCCACAGTGGTTTTTAGCCAAGAAGGAATTTCATTATCTTGAGTTGTATCATTATTGTTTGATGATATTATAAAAGACATTATTTTGACTGTAGTATTTGAATTTCCATATTGAGCTTTGACGATAAATTTACCATCAGAGAATTTTTTATTTAATTCTATGCTATGGGAAAATGTACCATCAGGGTTTACTGAAGTTTTCTGAGTTATAAGATATCTATCAGTATTATCAAAAATTGTAATTCGTAATTTTCTATCCTCATCATATTTGTTGACATTACCAGTAAAGGTGATAGTATCTCCAAGCATGTACGATTCTTCATCAGCATAAATCTCTACAGTGTAATTATTAGCACCACTTTGTGCAGGAGGTCCACCATAACCAAATGCAACTTGTCCTGAAGTTACAACAAATAATGTGATTATAGAAATAATGAAAATTTTATTTAATTTCATATTACACAACGTTCATTTCTTTTGGCATTTAAACGATAAGAAAGTTGAAAGGGCGGATTTTAAAAAAATCTAGTTTTTTGATATATTTTGGGTTTTATTCTTTTACATGAATCAGGATAAATGGGCCTTGTTCGGCTATTGGAATATTATTTCTATCCCATACAAATGTCTCAATGAAAAATAAACCACTTTTTTCAGGTACCCAGTCGATGGTTTGATACTGAGTTCCAGTTCCAATAAAACGTCCGTCATATTTTCCAATATATTCAACGGTAGGAGATTTACCAGATTCTTTAATTTGAATATAGTACGTGTATGGTGTTTCATCTGTACTCTGGTCTTCTGAAAACTGTACTACAGTTTTACTTTCAATATTTACTGTTGAACCAAGTATAATTTCAGAAAGAGTGGCCCCCTCAGTATCCTTTACTGTAACACCAGAAATTGAAACCAGTTTTGTAATTGATTGTTTTGCAGGAATTTTTACATCTACAAAATCAGAATAAAAAATATCAGATTCTGCAAATAACAAAAAGCCTACTGCTTTTGAATTAATTTCATCTACAAGTTCAAATTTAATTTCTGAATCGGATTCCACATCTCCCAGTTCAATGGTAGATACACTAAGTATTCTAGGTGGTTCAAATCCATCATAGAAAGCAAGATAGACATTTGTATCAGAATTTGGTGCACCTCCATTTTGTAAAACACCTGAGAATCTAAAAGAGGAATCCAATATTGTATCACTAGAATACACAATTAGCTCTTTTTGTTTTTCTGCTGAAGAATCAAATCCTAAAATGGATACAGATGCCTGAGTTATGTCAGGATTTGGGGATGGAGAACGAATAGTAAAAGGGGATTGTCCGTTTGGAGGAATCACTTGAAGAGTGGTATTTCCTGAAACAACTTCAATGGGGTTGGAATTAAAATCATCAAAAAAGTTTACTCGAATTATAACATTTGCTACGGATGTTTGTGAATCATGATTTTCAACTGCTCCAACTACAACAGTATATCCCTCAGAATCTTGATAAATGAAAGGAGTGTCATTTTGTAAGGTTACTGATAATGTTGGGGCATTATCATAATATTCTTGAGAAAATGATTGTGATAATGGAATTAAGAGTAAAGTCAAAAATATGCCGAGAATTAGTTTCTGCATTAATTTTTTTTAAGATTAGAGATTAATTTCATGTAACATATCATATAGTGAACAAAACAGGTAACAACGTTTAACCTAGTTTACACTAGGTCATTAAAAATAATAAAAAGAGAAACAAATCTAGTTTTTCTTTGCGGTAATTGCAATCCAGTAAATTAATCCCGGAAGTAAACCGACAATAAGTGGAATGAAAACTGGCCATCCATCTGCTGAGCTTGTCATACGTAAAAACCAAAACTTATCCTATTTAAATCCATCCAGGAGTCTGAAATTTTGAATGGATCAGAATAGAAGTGGACCGGACGGAATTCGAATCCGTGACCCCCCGCGTGCAAGGCGGGTATACTACCAGGCTATACTACCGGCCCACACAAAGAATGCTCAAAGTGTGGATTTTAATTGTTGTCTTCTTGGCAAGAATTTTATTTGAAAACAGAATAATTTGTTCATGGTACTTTTAGAATCACAAATTAAACTAAAAACAGGAGACACTGCTCCAGATTTTGAATTATTAGGAATTGATGACAAAAAACATTCTCTAAATGATTACAGTAGTTACAAAGGTATTTTGATAATTTTCATGTGCAATCATTGTCCATACGTAAAGGCAAAAGTAGATTCACTAAACGAGATATATGAAAAATGTGGACAAGATATTGCAATCATAGGAATTAACAGTAATGACTCAACTGATTATCCTGAAGATAGTTTTGATGCAATGAAGCAAACAGCAAAAGAGAAAGGATTTGAATTTGATTATTTAGTTGATGAGACTCAAGAAATTGCAAAAAAATATGGTGCAATGTGTACACCAGATCCATTCTTGTTCAATAGTCAAAAACAGCTAGTTTTTCACGGTAAGTTAGATAATGCCATGAAACCTGATGATAAGGCTACAGAAAAGACAATGATCATAAATATGCAAAAACTGCTTGCAAATGAAAAAATTGAAAAAGATTTTGACCCGTCAATTGGCTGTTCAATAAAGTGGAAAGAAAATTAAACTTAAATGACTCTTGCCTAGAGATTTGTTCGTGGGCTCGTAGCTCAGCTTGGCTGGAGCGTTCGACTGATAATCGAAAGGTCATGTGTTCGAATCACATCGGGCCCATTTTCATTATTTTAAATTTCCAAATACAGTTTGAGACCATTGCAGAATATCACCAAATTTTTCAGATGTTAGATCAGACTGGATTTTACTTTTTTTAGATACTTTACCACATAGTGCCAATTTCATATTTTTACCAGATTTTTCTTTTATTGGGTTTATGGAATCTGCAAAAAAGTTTAGTCCCTCACCAGTTTGTGAGAAAACAACTACAATCAAAATACCCGGTTTTTGTTTCCAGATTTTTCCAACTAATTTTTGAAAATCGAGATCAAATAATACATTGATGGCAGATGACATATCACCTAAATGAAAAACATTCCAACCATCAGAATGATAAGATGAGGATGCTGCTTCAGAAACGAGAGTACTTTGAGCATCAGCTGCGAGAACTATTATGTTCTTTTTAGGTTCAGATACTATCTGCAGTTGGTTAAAGATTTGGAGTGATTTTGAGATAGTTGTTTGAAGTAGGTTTAATTCCGAAGTTCCAATCTTACCTTCATCATACAATTTTTTTACAGAATCAATTGCAGGCAAAATAACTTCAAGAATTAAACGAGTTACAATTGCACCAGAATACAAACAATTACGAATTAATGAATATACTTTATCTTCAGTACTTTTGATCAAATATTCAGCATACCTTGATGTAACTTTGAAATAATCATCAGGGAAAACAAATGATTCTTGACCAGGTTCCAAAAACCATAATGTAACATTCCCAATATTTTTTTGTCGTAGTAATCCCTCAGCTGCAAAAACCTTGAGATATTTTATCATAGTAATTCTATTGATATTGACTTTTTCTGAAATCTCAACTCCAGACATTCCAGAGTTAGAATCTTTTAAAATTAAAATTAGTTTTTCTCTGATATCCTCAGTTGAATATCCCCTACCCATAGTGCTTTTGGATTATAGTATTGTATAAAGACTAATTTTCATTAATCCAGATAGATAGTTTTTAAAAATAAAACATTATATAGTTGAGTACCTTATTGTACGGTAAGGAAAAGTAAATTGCCAAAAGCCGGATTCAAATCAATTACAGTATCAGAAACAGTTTACGATAAATTCCACGATATTTATCAAAAGAGTAAAGACGACCTTACAATGAAAGGGGTCAACAGCTTTTCAGGTTATGTAACTTACATGTTAGAGGAGATGATGCAAAAGGACAAAACCTTTGCAAGATATGCTCCAAAAATTGAAAAAATTTCAGTCGATGATGATCGTGTTATACTAAAAGACAATATTAGAAATAGAATTGCTGAAGTTGCAGTTCAAAAAGGAGAATTATTCTGCCAGCTCTGTGATGAAAAAGATTGTGTACATGTTGGTTTTGTATTTTCATTACCAGATGTCTACGAAGTTCTAAACTCTAAAGGTATCAAAAATCCAAGATAGATTGTATGGAGGAGGTGGGATTTGAACCCACGAACTCCTGAAAGACAGGATCACCCATTATTTGATCTTAAGTCCTGCATGTCCAAAAGCAAATGTGCTTACTTTGGCCAGGCTTGATTACTCCTCCAAAAGACTAGAAATTTGAGCGAAATTTAACAGTTTTGAGTATTTTTGACTAGGATGAAGAATTATAAGGATTTTCTACAGAGAAATTTTATGCTTCGGTAGCTCAGTCTGGTAGAGCGTTACATTGGTAATGTAAAGGTCACGGGTTCAGATCCCGTTCGAAGCTTTTAATAATTTTTAATCAATAATTCAAAGTGGCCAGTTCTCTTTTTAGAATCTGAATTAATTGAACGATTTGCCCGAACTTTATTTATTTTCCAAGGTTTCTTTGAGAACATCTCTGAGACTTCTTTAGAATCTGAATTTGATAAAAGAACCTTACATCCCTTTTCATCTAGATTTTGACAGAGTTCTACTAATCTGCTCAAATCATCAAAAGAAAAATTTTTGTTAGTATAACTTGTGAAATTTGCAGTGTCGCTTACTGGTTGATATGGTGGATCAAAATATACAAGATCACCTTTTTTAGCATCTCTTAGAACTGCTCCAAAATCACGACATTTTATTGAAACTCTACTTACTTGTAGGATATTACTTACAGAACGAAGATTTTCTTCATTTATGATATTGGGGTTTGTGTATTTTCCCAGTGGGACATTAAATTTTCCTTTACTGTTTACTCGATAAAGTCCATTGAAACAAGTTCTATTCAAAAATAATAAACGGGATGTTTTTTCTATTTCACTTCTAGGATTATTTGCCCTTACAGAATAATAGTAAGACTTTGAATCTTTTTGATAATTTCTTTCATGACTTTTGAGAGAAGAGATTAGACTATCAACTCTATCTCGAATTGTAGTATAGGCCAAAACGAGATCAGAATTTAGGTCTGAGATACTACATTTTTGCCCATTTCGTTCAGTTAACATATGGAATAGTAATGCACCACCTCCCAAAAATGGCTCAAAATAAGTTCCAAAGGAGTCAGGTAAATTTGGATTTAATGTTGAAATTAATTGTCTTTTTCCTCCAGCCCATTTTACAAATGGTTTTGGGGTTACAAGGATTTGACGATAGGTTTGTTTCAATAATGAATATTACAAAATTCATTGATCATTGCTTAACATAAAATAATTTGATCTTGAACTAATTTTTTCCTATTCGAAAACGAAGTTAAATACAAACTTCGTAATTATGTAAATTTTTAGATTTTTTTTTGTTTACAGAAAACTCTAGGAGAAAATAATAAAATGAAAAGATTGGGTGTTTAGTCCCACTTTGACCAAGCGGCCATCCATCTGTATGTCCAAGTATTTAGTTTACAACCTAATGCTGCAAATGTACATCCCAATACTGCACCCGCACCTGCACCTAACGCAACTGGACTGTTATAGAACTTTCCTACCTGCGGTTCAATCGGTGTCATGTATGGTGGCAATGTTGGTCTTGGATACTTGAATGCCGTTTCAAGCGGGTCCGCTACTGTTATCAGGTTTACCATATTGAATAATGGCAAAGACATTCCTACCAGTACTCCTCCGAACAGTATCAAAGAGTGTTTGTTCTTCTTTGTTGCCCAGTACACTAAGTCCAACAGCATTGCTGATGGTAGCCAAACTGGTGTAACAATAAAGTCATATGGATATCCGAGTGAAAACCATGCACCTTTTGCTATCCATGTGTATACTGTCATGATCAGAGCGTAGTATGTTGCTGTGCCTGGAACGCCTGTAAACGTAAGATAATAACATGCACCTACGAGAAGCATCAACGTTTGCGATATTGAAAATACCGTGTACGAAGTCCAAGCCCAGTCAGTATAGAAAATGTAATCTCCTGCATTAATTGTTAACAGTGTTGAGTTAACTGCAACCACTACTATGAATAAATAGTGTGTACATCGTCTTAACCAGACCATATGAAATTGTGTAAACAGTCGGTATATAAAATTATAGAGTGTGATATAGATCGTCTTCGTATAATAACGAAATAGAGTCACGAGTTATACTAAATTAAAATGAAAAAGAATAGTTCTGAAGGGTTTCCTTCTGATTACCAACCAACGAATAATGATACAATTAGCACAAATATTGCGCCACCGCCTACACTAAGACCTACTATACCATTACTATTTTTGTTGGAACCTTCTTCCATGACTTTAACACAGAAGATGTAACCGATTGATTCTATGATTGCAAGTACGATGAATGCAAAGTGACCACTTGATGTTGGATAAGCCCATGGATAATAGAAATATCCAGCTGCTGTTCCAGCTGCTGTTGCCAAAATTGCTGCCCAGTATGATGCTGTGATCATTCCAGTCATGTTTTCAACGCGTCGTCCAATCATTCGTTCTACATCAGCACTTGATGAACCACCAGCACTGCCAGATCCGAATCCTTTTGGAAGAGTCATTATGAAATTATTCTGATTCAGAATCCTTTTAAATCTTTCCTAAACCGATGGGTACGATACGATCCATATCTTATTTTAAAAAAATGAAAAAATAGAAAAAAGTGTGTTTTAACACGTTTTGTCTATGGAATTGATCGACTGTACAATTTGCCTTCTAAAGCCATCTTGTACATCTCTGCAATGTATGGGTTCTCACCCGGAGTTTCTGCACCAAGTTCTACGAGTCGAGCATATACTCTAACTACGTACGCTAGTGCACCTATGAAAGCCACAACGACTCCCATGTTAAACATCCAGTGGTTTGGAACCGCAAATATTTCTTCTACAAACCAGAAATGCCACATCTCATTGATTCCAATTGTAAACATAGTTGCTAAGTAACCAAGAATGGTCATCTTCAAACCTGTGTTCATTGAATTATTTGGACCTCTGAGAACTGGGACTTTTCTATCATAGATTGCTGCTGCTCCCCATCCAAGTGGTAATGTGATGAAGTGGGAATATAGCCACCAATGTGCTGGTGTAAATGCACTATCTCTGATAGATGTCTGGTGTAGAGAACCATCAACGAAGTTATCTACTTCGACTGATGCTGCAACCGATCCCATAGCAATGATGATGAGCCAGATTTTTTTTAGTCTCTGAATCTCAACTTCTTTTGGGATTAATGCGGGCATCTGTGCCATGATTATATACATGTGAATTAGGAATATAAAGTAAGAGTTTGAAAATCAAAGCAATATTACTAAATTTTTAGATATTTTTTTAATATTTTTGAATAATAATGAAATTAAAATATATTATTTGAAATAATTACAACATATTTTTCTTGTTTTCATTGTTTATCATCAATGATTAACATTATAATAAATACCGATCAGAGTTATGAAGGTAAAATATATAACGACGTGAATTGTCTTTTACAAAATAGGGATAACTATGGTCGAAAAAAAGATTTTCGTAATTGGACTAGCTGTCGTACTTGCACTAGGAACTTTAGGATTCAACTGGGTTGAAACTATTTTGCCAACTGCAGATGCACACGGTGTCCAAGCACAACTCCAAAGTCGTTTCATTAGAATTGAAGATGAAACTTTTAACAGACAATCCTTACAAACTGGCGAAACCTTGACACTTCAAGGAACTTTAGTCAGTCTTGTAGAAAGAGATCTTAGAGGATGGATATCCATTTTCTCAGAGTCAACTAATGCAGGTAATAGATGGGAAATGTTAGCAAGAGACCCACCAGGTAATGTCTTTGATATTGCAGGTAACTCTGTTGTTGAATATTCACTATCTGCCAAAGCACTTGAAGCAGGTGTGTATCACGTACATACTCAACTCAATGTAGCAAAAGTTGGTCCAGGACTAGGTCCAGGTCAAACAGTTGTCGTTGAAGGTGAACCAATAATCAAACCAATTCCATATACAAACATTGCATATCAATCAATTATCATTGGTGTAGGATATGTCATTACGTTTGCAACACGACCTTGGCAAGTAATTTAACCACCCACTTTTCCTTTTCATTTTAAAACTAGTCATTACGTTTTACGTAAATATTCAATTCAAAATTATTTCAAATGACTTTATGAAAAAATGAATTTTAAAAAAATCATCATTAGTAAAAGAAAGGACTTTAAAGAATCTGTTTAAAATTATCTTTATGATTTGGCCAGGTACTGGGGATCCTTACAAAAGAAAGAAAACCATAAAATTTCTAGCTATCACTGCAATCATTGCAATATCAGTAGGAGTAGGAAGCAGTGTAATCCAAGGATATCTAGGTCAAGATAACACTCTCAAAGCTTGTATCGATGATAGAGATACTCCATTCAAAATCAAAGCATCACTGGAGATTTTTATCGATGGTGAAAGAGTAGACATTCCAGCAAATGCGTTGAATGATGAAGAATGTCAGAGATCCATGTATACGTTAACTAATGATGGTACAATTTATGCAGAATGGGAAGAAGAATTCCCATTTGAAGTAGGTCACTTTTTGTGGATGTGGGACTTTCCACTAAGAGATATGGACCAAGGCAAATCAACAATTTATGTCAATGATAAAGAGTCACCTCATTTCATAAATCATCCATTCCAAAATGGATATCACTACAAAGCAGAATTTACATCAAAGGCATATGATGAATCAAAAGACACAGATTTCTTACCTGAAAACTAATTGTGAACTTTGTAAAAAAAGCAACTTTTAGAAAAATAAAATGTGGTAAGTTTTAGTTTTAAAAATTTTAAAAATAATGAAAATAAAGGTGGTAATTTTACCAATATTTGCCGTTGTCTGGAATAAGACCGATACCTTCTCTTTCAAAGTGTCTATCTAATTCGTCAACCCATCTCTCACGGTTGTCTTTGTAAGCCCATCCGTGTACACGTAACCAGAATGAAATTACTGCCAATAAGAATACAGTGAACATCATGGTTCCGAAGATGTAAATCATTACATCATAGAATAATGGATCATAGTTTGGTCCTAGTTGTCCTGTAATTGATGACAGGATATTTAGGAAAATACCTACGATAGGAATCATAATATTTTTGCTCTATTTGTGCGATATATACATTTCTTTTAGTTTTAGAAAATACGAGATCAGTTTCACTAAGAGGTGATAATAAAATAAGAGAAATGTGAGGTTTATCCTCTACCCATTGCTGCGTATTTTCCAGATCTTCCTTTAATGAAGAAAGCCAAAGAAATACCGCCAAAGACTGCAGCTGTAATAATTGCTGCACCTGCTACGCCATCTGCACTAAGAACTGGAGTTCCTGAACCAGCTGCTGGATTTGCTTCAGCAGATTCAATTCTTCGTCTTTGAAGTTCAAGTGCTTCTTCTAGGGTATATTTTCCTGTTTCACCGTCACCACCAACGTTACCCATGTATTGTGCAAAGACTACTGCACTTTCTGCATAGTATCCCATTGTGAAGACAACAGCTACTAAAGTTGCTGTTAATAGTATTTTGTAACTCATACCGTTTACCTGTTCGATTTGATGATGAGTACTTATTTAAAACTTTATTCTGAACTTCAAATTTTAAACAATGTACGAGATCAAGAGAAGTAACGTTTAATTTTGTAATTTAATGGGACAAATTATGGGACGAATGCACACACATAGACATGGGAAATCACATTCTATTAGACCAGTTACATTACGTGCACCTTCATGGATAACAATTGGTCCTAAAGAAATTGAAGCATTGATAGTAAAATACACAAAAGATGGTTTTACTCCAAGTCAAATTGGAATTAAATTACGAGATCAGCATTCAATTCCTCTAGTGAAACCAATCATGAAAAAAAGTATGGGTCAAATTCTTGAGGAAAATGATTTGAAGTCAGAGATGCCAGAAGATCTTGGAAATATTGTCAACAGGGCAGTAGGTCTTCAAAAACATCTCAAAGAAAACAACGGAGACTATAGAAATGTCAGATCTTTGGAATTAATTGAAGCCAAAGTTCACAGACTATCTGTATACTACAAAAGAATTGGAAGAATTCCAAAAACATGGAAGTATAAAGCAGTGGTCGCTCAATTAGAGTAATGCCAAAATCGTTAGATGAGTCACTTTCATTTTTCAAAGATAAAATTTCAGATTGTATAAAGACTGGAAAATCTATTTCTGTCACAACTCATATTGATTGTGATGGATTGACATCTGGCAGTATTATTACCAAGGCCCTAATCAGAGCAGGAGCAAAATGTACTGTTAGAACATCAAAAGAGTTTAGCAAAAAAATAGCTGAATCATTCAAAACAGATTCTCGTGATTTTCACATTATTACTGATTTAGCAGGAGGTTTTGCAAATACTCTAGATGAAACATTAGGAGATAACTGGATAGTTTTAGACCATCATCAAATACCAGAAGAAGAAAAAGATAATCAAAATGTAATCAATGCATGGAGTTATGGAATTGATGGCGGAACTGAAATTTGTGCAGGTGGAATGGCGTATCTTGCGTCAATGGCATTAGATGAAAGAAACTCAGATTTATCAGCAATTGCAGTTGTTTCAGCATTAGGCGATAGACAAGATCAAGGAGAAAGAAAATCATTTACAGGCAAAAATTTTGAGATTGCAAATATTGCCAAAGAACTAGGGTTAGTAGAAATCGACTTGGATTTATTATTAGTAGGAAGAGAAACCAGACCCCTAGCAGATGCACTAGCATTTACATCACAGCCATTTATTGAAGGATTAACTTGGAATAGAGGAGCATGTCTTTCACTGCTAAATTCATCAGGAATTCAACTAAAAGATGAGGGTAGATGGAGAGTACCAGCAGAACTTACCGAAGTTGAAAAAAGACAAGTGATTGAATCAATTACAAAATTCACTTCTGGAAAAAATGCTACAGAAATAATGTCAGAATTAATTGGATATACCTACACATTTCCAAGAGAAGATAGACAAAATTTCTTGCGAGATGGAAGAGAATTTTCAACCATGCTAAACTCTTGTGGAAGAATCAACCGTTCGGGTGTAGGAATGGCAATATGCATGGGGGATAGAAATAAGATTCTAAGAGAAGGCGAAATTATTCTAACAGATTATAGAAAAATGATTAGAGAATACATGAATGTTTTATCAAATGAGAGATGGCGAATTTCAGAAAGTGAAACTTGCGTCATGGTCAATGGTGTGGATATAGTACCAGAAACAATGACTGGGACGATTTCATCATTAATTGCAGGATCACCAAAAAATTCAGGAAAAATTGTAATATTAAGAACCAATGGAGAAGAAAATACAATAAAATTTTCATCAAGAAAATCATTTAGTTGTAAATCAGACATTAATCTCAGTGAATTGATGAGAACAGGTGCTGAAAAATTTGATGGGATAGGTGGAGGGCATGCAGCAGCAGCAGGTGCAAAAATAACTAAAGACAAATTAGATGAATTTCTTAATTATTTAGAAGTAAATGTCGTTAACATGTCAGGTACAAATAAGTCTCAATAACATTTCAAAAGAAAAGGCTGAGACTGTAAAAAAAGCATTAGAACCAGATAATGTAGATTTTCCAGAAGGATTGAGTCTTTATGTTGAAAATATTGATAACAAACTAGTTTTTAATTTTGAAAGTAAAAAGAACATGAAACAACTTATTGGAACAATTGATGAAATACTAGAACATGTACAGGTGGCACTAAAGGTGATAGAATAATGTTAGATCCAAAATTAATCAAAGAAAAACCACAATTAATTCGTGAAATGCTTAAAGCTAGATCAGTTGATTTTGATTTAGATTCACTAATTGAATTTGATCAGAAAAGACGTGAATTTATTATCAAAACAGATGAATTAAGAAAAAAGAAAAATCAAGTGGCATTAGAAATTTCTCAAAAAAAGAAAGCAGGAGAAGATGCATCATCAATTTTAGCAAAAATGAAAAATATTTCAAATGAACTTACAAAATTTGAATTAGAACAAGAAAGTATTGAAAACAAATACTCTAAACTGGCAATGACAATTCCAAATCTTGTTCATGAATCAGTCCCTGTTGGAGTTGATGAAAGTGCTAACAAAGAAATAAGAAAATGGGGTAAAATTCCAGATTTTGATTTTAAGATAAAGGATCATATTGAAATTTCTGAAAATTTAGATTTAGTAGATTTAGAAAGAGCAGCAAAGGTTGCTGGTGCAAGATTTTATTATCTGAAAAATGATCTTGTTAGATTAAATCAGTCATTGATTCATTACGGATTAGATTTTCTTGCAAAAAAAGAATATTCTCTAGTTCAGCCACCTTACATGATTAATAGAAAATCCATGGAAGGTGCAGTAATTGCTGATGATTTTGAAGACGTTATCTACAAAGTTGAAGATGAGGATCTATTCATGATTGGGACATCAGAGCATGCAATGGCTGCAATGCATTCAAAAGAAATCATTGAAGGAAAAGACTTACCTCTAAGATATGCAGGGGTTAGCCCATGTTTTAGAAAAGAGGCAGGAGCTCATGGACGAGATCAAAAAGGGATTTTCAGAGTACATCAATTTGATAAAATTGAACAATTTGTTTTTTCAAGACCAGAGGATTCTTGGAAAGAACATGAAAAAATGCTAGGAATAGTTGAGGAATTTTACCAAGAGTTAGAAATTCCACATAAAGTGATGCTACTATCATCAGGAGATATGGGTAAAATCTCTGCAAAAACTTACGATGTTGAAGGATGGATGGCAGGACAAAATGCATACAGGGAAATTGTTTCATGTTCAAACTGTTTAGACTTTCAAGCAAGAAGATTGAAGATTAGATTCAGAGATAAAACAAATGAGGATACTCAATACCTACATACGCTCAATAGTACTCTAATTGCTACAACTAGAGTTTTGGTATCAATAATGGAGAATTTTCAAACTAAAGATGGGCACATTAGAATTCCTACTGTTTTACAGAGTTACATGGGAAATCAGAAAGAGATCTAGTGACATACCACTTATATTTTGGATTTAAAGTTCGTTAATAATTGGCACGTAGAAAAGGTCGAATAAAGGACAAGTGGAGAGATAAACGCTGGGTTACAGTACATGCTCCAGATTCATTTAACAATGTCCCAATTGCTTATATTCCAATTACTGATGATGAAAATGCAGTAGGTAGAGTTTTAGAAGTTACGCTTTATGATATTCTTAAAGGAGATCCTTCACAACATCAATACAAGATCTATTTTCAGATAAGCAAAATAGATGGTGATAAAGCATTAACAATTTTCAAAAGATATGAATATTCAAAAGAATTTTTGCGTAGTTTAGTGAGACGTGGTTCATCAAAGATTAATTTCATTATGGATATCAAAACTAAAGATGGTTATATCTTTAGAATCAAGGTGTTGGCTTTAACCCATAGAACACTAAACACATCAAGACAACATGCTCTTAGAATAATTGCAAGAGATGTAATTAACAAAACAATTCCAGAAATGACAATTGATCAATTTGTCCAAGCAACATGTTATAGTAAAATTAATTCAGACATTATGGCAGCATTCAAGAGAGTAATTAGAGTTAGACATGTAGGTCTTGAAAAAGTGAAACTTATCAGAACTGCAGATAAAGAAACAAAATTACTTGAAGCATAAACGCCAAGAATTATTCTCTTTACAACTATGATTAGCAAAATTGATGTGATAATAGATGTAATTGTTCATGCAACAGAAGATATTTCAAAAATTTTCCAATCTTTTGAAGATGTATTAGAACTAAAAGAGGAGGATTTTACAATTCATGAAACTGTAGGTCATTTTGAAAATCCAATAATTATGCTAAATGCAAAAATTCAAAAAAAACAGGCTCAAAATTTTGTAAAAAAACTTTTCAAATCATTATCAGTTGAACAAATTAGTGAATTAATTCAAGAAATTGAAGAAAGAACAGTTGATTCTAGATTTCACATGAGACTAGATAAACAAGAATTAATCAAAGGAAATCTAAGAGTTAGTGAAAAAGACACAATTAAAATAAAAATTCACACACCAGTTTACAACAAAAAAGATACTGTCAAATTATTTACAGAGATTTTGCAAATTGCCAACTAGATTAAATAGGAATAATAGAATTACTGTATTTGGGAATGAGGAAATATTAGCCGCTCCAGTCTGAGCTAACGCCTTGAAGACGCCGCGACGAACCGACCCTATTTTAGTAAATTAATCACATCAACATAGAAATTTCTCATATCAAATCAAGAAGTATTATTTTAAATACGGATAAACAAACCTCATTATCGTGGCAGATTATGATGTTATAATTGCAGGTGGCGGTCTTGCAGGATCGATCTCAGCACAATCCATTTCCTATTATTCAAATCAAAATTTAAAAATTTTAGTTATCGATAGAAGTCCTGAATATTTACCAGGTAGAAAATCAATTGCAGGATGGGTATGTGGAGATGCATGCTCCAAAGAAGCAGTTGATTTCATGTCAGAGAGAATCAAGGTGAATTGGACCAAACCAGAAATTGAGCATGATGTTAAAGGAGTAATGGCATTTTCGCCAGATAAAAAAACATCAATTCCTTTTGATGGGGATGGATTCATGTTAAACCGAACAAAACTACCAGAAATTCAAAATGAAAGATGTAGAAAAATTGGTATTGAATTTGAATTTGAAATGAACATTACAGGATTAATTTATGATGACCAACAAGTAGTTGGAGTTCAAGGAATTGATAACAAAACAAAACAGCCATTTAAGAAAACATCAAAAATTGTAATTGATGCAACAGGAGTTACATCTATGCTTAGAAATGGACTCAAGAACTCAACCAAAGTTGAAAAGAGAATTGATAGACGAGATTTAGAATCAACAGGCAGATACATTATGTATTTTGATAAAGGTCAAAAAGAACTTTCAGAATTTGATCCTGATTATTGTATTATTCATTTGGATCAAGATATTGCACCAGGTGGATATGGTTGGGTATTTCCTAAAGGGGATAACAAAGTCAACATAGGTTTAGGGGTCGAAAAAACATTTTTGGATAAAAGAAACAAGAGGTTAGGAAAGAAAGATAATGTTGAATCATTGATGAAGGAATATCTTCATAGAAATGTTGCAATCAAAAATGCAAAACTTTCAGAAGATCCAGAAGACATTAACAATAATTCAGGAATTTTTCAAGTATCAGTAAGGAGACAAAACGATTGTATGGTATCTGCTGGATACATGATGGTTGGAGATTCTGCATGGATGCCAAAACCAATTGATGCAGGTGGAATAGGACCAGCAATAATTGCAGCAACAATTCTTGGAAAGAATGTAGCTGAAGCATTAGAAGCAAACGATATTTCAGAAGCAAATCTTTGGAAATACAATCTTGATTTTATCAAAGAGTATGGATACAAAACTGCAGGTCTTGAACTTTTTAGAAGACTAGTACAACAAATGTCAAATGAACAAATTAGTTATGGAATGAAACACTTTTTGGGAAATATGGATGTTGAATCAATTAGTAAAGGTGAACATCCTGACTTTACAGGATTAGGAAAGATTGGCATGATTATCAGAGGTGCACTAAATCAAACAGTTGCAAAGGGACTAAAGTTCACATCTACTGAAAACCAATGGTTAGTTGAGCATTACAATAATTATCCAAAAGAACCTCAAGGTTTTGATGAGTGGAACAAATCATTACTTCAAAGATTAGAAGCAGCTTTTGCAAAAATAGAAGTTTTTAACGATTAGATCTAAAATTAAATATCGTCAAAATTAATGAAAAAGTACATTGGAAGAAATTCAATATATTGATTGGAATAATTCAATTCAGATTTTAAAGAAGGCATATGAGGCTAATATTTTTGTGCTAATAATAGGACCAAAGGGAACTGGAAAAACAGCACTAGTTAGAGATTTTGCAAGAAATATGAATATTGAACTAGAATCCATTAATTTCAGCCTCAGAACTAGAGAAAGTCACCTTATTGGAACTAAAACTCTAACTGATGGAACTGTAAATTTTGATGAAGGATTATTGGTAAAATCAATGAAGAAAGGAGATATGCTTTACTTGGATGAAATTAATTCTGCTGAAGCAGATGTTTTACTCAGACTTGATGAAGCATTAGATGATAGACGACAAATTGTATTAAAAGAATCAACAGGGGAGGTAATCAAAGCAAAAGAAAAATGGTTTGTAATTGCAACAATTAATCCATTAACACATACTGGAACCAAAGAGCTTCCACCACAAATTCTAAGTAGATTTCCAGTGAGAATTAGATTAGAATATCCTCCAGAAGAAATGGAATTAGAAATTATTAAAAAACATGTGTCAGGAGAACATGATTCAGAAATAATTCAAGCAATAAAGCTTGCAAATACATTAAGACAAGCTGCAGCTGTTGAAGAATTATTTTATTCTCCCAGTTTAAGGGAAACCATAGCATTTGGAAAATTATTAGATAAAGAAATGTCTCCAAAAGAAGCAGCAAAATATGTTTTTGGAAATGTGTATACTCAATGGGGCGACATTGAATATCAAAAAGTAAATGACATTATCACATCGATGTTTGGAAATTAAATGCAACCAGTTCAACTTCAAAATGAATCAATAGTAGAAATTGCAACATTTCTTGTAAGAAGATGGTCTGAAAAAAATAACATCATCGTTGAAATTTCAGATATAGTTGAAACTAAAACAAGATTAAAAGAAAATAAAGTAATCATAACACCACTAGAAAAACGAATTGGGAATGATTTTCAAAAATATCGACAGTTTAGAACTTCATTATGGTATGAAGCAATGAGAATAAAATATTGTAAAAAGATTCTCAGTAACGATCATGCTTTTGGATTTATTCTAAATACAATGGAAACAAAGAGAGTTGAGGAATTAGGAAGGAAAATATGGAAAGGGATGGATGATGAAATTATTTTTAATTATACATACAATCTTGTCTCAAGACCACAGCTTCACACAGTTTATGGAAAAGCCAGGCTCGTAGAGGCATTTTATCAATATTTCATGTTTGGGGTAATCAAAGGAGAAATTCAATCTAGTCATTTTGAAAAAATAAAAAAAGCAAATGTATTTGCAAAAAAAATTATCAATAAAGCAATTAAAGAAAATTTTGAGACTAATTGGCTTGAAAAAAATGTAACTGAAATAATTAAAATTTTAGAAATCGATTCCCTTTTGATAATTCCAATATCATTGCCATTTATGAAAGCTGGAATGGCATTAACTGAAGAAGAGATGTTAAAAGTATTAAAAATAATTTCAAAAAATAAGGAAGGTGATTATGGTTCAATTGATCCAAATGCAGTATTAAGTGGAAATGATGTATTTGATGAATACAAAGTATTACTTGATGAAAATAAAAAAACAGAAAATAAAGGATTTTTTCCTGAGGCAATAGGAATTCAAATTCCGTCAACAAGGAATGTTAATGAAACAATAATCTATGACATGAGTTTGATTAATGGTTTAAAAACAAAATTTAAAGAATGGAAATCAGGTTGGAAAGAACAACATCTTAAATCAGGAGAGGAGTTTGATGAAGAAAATTACATTGAAGGTCATGAGCCATTTATTACGGATGTAAAAAAATCAATTAAAACAAAAATTGTGATTTTATTAGATCATTCATCAAGTATTGCATCAGAGTCTATTGAATATAAAAAAGCAACACTTGCACTTTGTGAAGTTTTATCTTTTCTTAGAGTGAAATTTGCAGTGTATGCTTTTAGTACACAAAACAGGTATATGGTTTGCTGGTCAATAAAACCTGAAAATGTTAAATGGAATAATTTAACTGCAAAACGATTAGCACAAATTGTTGCAAATGGATCAACACCATTAGCAGAAGTATACGACAAGATGTTTCCAATCCTACAAGCAAAAAGACCAAATATTTTTTTGACATTAACTGATGGTGAACCATCAGATTCGGATGCAGTTAGAAAAATGACAAAATCAATCAAAGGATTAGGCATAAACATGGTTGCTATGGGTTTAGGTCCTACTACAATTAGGGCAACAATTATTGCAAATAATCTCTCACATTTAGGATATGAAAAAACTATGGCAGTAAGCAGACTAAAAGACATTCCAAGTAAAGTTATCAAAGTTTTAGATGTGTGAATTAAAAATCAAAGAATTACATAGTTCATCAGATATTTATTATGAGAGGAAACTAATTGCGCATAGAGAGAAAATATGTCAGAAAATGATTTTGATAAAGACCTACTTGAAAGATTTGAAAAAGAGATTTGGAGTAAAATTCCACATTTAGAAAATAACAAAGTTGTCAATGCAACACCGCTAATTGATCTAACTAATGATTTTAAAGAATGTGCAAAAAATCTTTACAAATTAGATATTGCAGAATTAGATTTGAAAATATATGGAAAATTTGATGCTAATTTGGTATCAGGTTCAATCAAAATTAGACCTGCAATTCACATAATGCATGATGCCATCAAGACAGGTAAATTGAAAAGTAATCAAACAATAATTGAGGCAACATCAGGTAATTTTGGAATTGCTTTAGGCCAAATGTCAAAACTTGGATTAACTGTAATTTCGCTTGTTTCAAGAAAACTTCAAGAAGGGGTCTTCAAAGAATTGAGAAATGAAAATATTCGAATAATGGATTTAGATATGGATATTTGTCCTGCTCCAGGAATGAAAGATAGTGATGCTGATGTATTAAAGGCAAAAGCAACTGCAGGTAACATTCGTTCTCAACTTACACAATTAGGTTTTGATCCTACAGTTTTTGATAATTCAATTTCTGAAATTGAAGTATTACTAGCTGCTGAAGATATAATTAATTTAGCAAAACTAATTTCAAAAATTTATGGATGTTTTTGTCCAGAACAATATGATAATGAATTAAACATTGATGCTCATAAAACCATCACAGCTGTAGAAATTGAACAACAATTACAAGAAAATGGAGATTCATTAGAAAATTACAGAATAATGTGTGCCTTTGGAACTGGAGGTACGTCTGGAGGAATAAGTAAATACATGAATGAAAAATATAGCAAAAAAGCAATACATGTAGTATTTCCATCTGCAGGTCAAGATGTAGCAGGGATTAGAACAAAAGCCAAAGCTGAAGGATTAAAATTGTATAATCCAGATTCCTATGAAGCAGAGCATGAAGTAGACTTTGGACAAGCAAAACACTTACTCAAATTCTTTGTAGAAAAAGGTCACAATATTGGCGAAAGCACTGCACTAGCACTATACAGCGTATTAGAAATGGTAAGTGATGGGGATAAAGGAAAATTCATAGTTATAGTGGCTGACGGTATTGAAAAATATAAGAAAAATCTAGAGGCAATGTTCAAGAGTCAACGTATGCAGGTTTCTTTGGATGAGGCAGCAGCTAGTGTTCAAGAGTATGATAAAGTAATTTGGGTTCATCCCTCATATACTCCAAAAGAGGCAGGGATTGAAATGATTGCAAAATCTTTAGGAATAGATAAAGAAAAAATTGCAATTCCCAAAGCAAGTATTATCAATGAATTATTATCAACACGACAAATCCCAGAAGAACTTAGTAAAGAGCTAAATGGTTCTAAAGGTAAATCATTACTCATTTGTATGGCTGGAAATACATCATTAATGACTGCTCAAGTTCTTGCAAGTAAAGGTATAGTAACTGAAAGCTTGAATGGCGGAATAACCAATTTGCCTGAAGGGATTGGTAAAAATCCCGGGGAATTTATTAAAGCAGCTACTGATTGATGTTTTGAAATGTCTATCAGTGTCACAACCATTTGCAGATTTAATAATTTCAGGTAAAAAAATTATTGAGTTAAGAAATTGGAATACAAATTTTCGAGGAGAATTTTTGATTCATGCTCCAATTAAAATTAGAATTAATGATTCTAGTAGATTAAAAATCAAAAAAAAATTAGTTACAGGAGCCATAGTTGGAAAAGCAGAATTGTATGATGTAAAAAAATATGATTTGATCAAGGAAATAAAAAAAGATCAAAAATTTCATTTCTCTTCAAAAAAGTTTAATGGAAAAACTTTTGGATTCATGTTAAAGAATTCAAAGTCACTTAGAATTCCAATCCCATGGAAAGGTCAGCTAGGATTCTTTGATGTTGATTTACCAAAATCAAAAATCAAAAACAAGGAAATTGTTTCAGAAATTATTGATGAAGAATATCGCTATCAATGGATTGGACGTCATTAAAAAAAATCAATATTTCATAAAAAATTTGACCAGTGTATATAAAGGGGTTATATTCACTCCGTCGATATGCCTCAAACAAAGCCAATAGTTAGTATTGTGAATGTGGTGGCATCAGCATCAGTTGATCAAAAAATTGATCTAAATGATATTACAAAAAAATTTCCAGAAACAGAATACAATCCAGAACAATTTCCAGGTTTAGTTTTTAGAATAAAGAATCCTAAAACTGCAACTTTGATTTTTAGAACAGGAAAAATGGTATGCACAGGTGCCAAATCCGAAGAGTTGGCAGTTAAAGCAGTTAACATAGTCGTTCAAAGACTAAGGAAAGGTAAAATAAAAATAAAAAAAGATGCGGTAATTACCGTTCAAAATATAGTCTCATCAATTAATCTGGGTGGAAAAATCCATCTAGAAAAAGCAGCAAGAACATTACCAAGAAGTATGTACGAACCCGAACAGTTCCCAGGAATCATTCATAGAATGATTGATCCAAAAACAGTCATTTTATTATTTGCATCAGGGAAATTAGTCTGTACAGGTGCCAAAAAAGAATCAGATGTATATCGTTCTGTACATAATTTACACTCGCTCTTAGAAGAAAAAGACTTGATGATTTATGAGTAATTATAATTATTAAAAAATTGAAAATTGTCTGAAGATATTTTTAAAAAAGAAAAGGAAAAAATGACTCCTGAAAAAGGATTTGATCTAATAGGAATTGATTATTTTTCTGATTCAGATAACCAGCTGTATCTAATTGAGCATTTTGATATGTATCAAGATGCATTAAATGCAAAAAAAGATAGAAAAAAACCAGAAGAATATTTTGTTTTGTACAAGGGTGCAGGTGGAGAATTCGTTTGCAGATGAACTAGAAAAATAGTTAAACTTTACAATATTTTACAACATCTCTTATCATCAAGTATTGATTCAAAAAATTATGGTTAGTGAAACTAGTGATTTTCTTGATACATTTTATGATAAAGAAAATCCTGCCAAAATTAACCATAATTCAAATCAAATTATTCGTAAAAGCTCAAAAGCTAAATACCAGATTTTTGATGAGGTAGAATTTACGCGTGGACGAGAAGTATTAGGTGATCTAATTGTTCATGGAATGATTGCTTCAGGTGGAACAGATATTGATTGGTTAATTGAGCACAGAGGGGGTTTCATCATTCTAGAATTCAAAGGATTTCATAACGATAAAATCAATATTGCAAAAGGCCAAATGATTGCATATGAAAAATTGCATGAAAAATTAAACCAAGCAACAAAGTGTTATCTGTACATAGTCGGTTGTGATGATATTGATTTTTCAAATCCTGATTCAACGATTTGGATTTTTGAGATGAGTCAATGGAAAAAAGGTGCAATCCCAAAAAATACTAGTGATATTTATGAAAATGATTCTAAAAGGCAAAACAAATTCATAGTCTATCGTGAATATATGGATGAAATTAGTGTAGAGAAATTACGAGACATAGTTGACTCTCATTGGAAAGAATTTGAAAAAATTTAACTAGTAAATGAAAATGTGCTAGATTTTGTTTCTACGCCATTATCTACTTTGATTGTATAAGTACCAGAATTTTCCCATCCAGGACCACCAGCTATTGCCAATGTAGAATATCTACCATCACTTTTTAATGAAATTTTTTCTGTCCACACAAGTTCATTGTTTTGAGTTTGAATTGAAAGAATAACAGAACCAGAAGTATCAGAAATTCCACTAATTGAAATTATATCTTTTTTATTATACGATGAAAAATCAGTTTGAATTGATAATGTATCAATTGATGTGATTTGGGTATTAAATACATTAGAGGTTCCACTAAAAGATACAGCTGCAATTATAATTATTGCCAAAACAAGTATACCAACTCCCAACATTATTTTTGAGTTGTTTGAGATAGTAGATGAAATTCTTGGAGGTGGGGGTTGAAACGTTTGAATGGTTTGAATTGAAGGGGTTGGTTCTACTTTGGGTGCCTTTCCCAAATGTTTTTCTGCTAATTTTCTAACATAATTTCTTTCATAGTTACTAATTACCTCATCATTCTCACATGCTCGAAAAATTTGCTTTAGGATTCTATCATCTCCAAAGTCTTTATCCAAAAGTGCTTTAACATCATCATGTAAGGAATCAGTCATGTGTATTTTCTCACACAATGATTATTTATCAATACCTTGTTTAAGATTTCGAAGGATTCCTATCAAAGAAATAGATTTTATATTTTAAAAAAAATAGATTTTAGCTATCTTGAGTAGATCTTTTGGGCTTGAATTATTACTGTTCTAAGATAGTCCTTTGCAGTAGAATCAGATACCCCCATCTGTTTTGCTTTAATGTATAGGGTATTTTCTTGAGGATCGACCAAATAGCATTTTAAAAGATAGTTTAATCTATGAGATCTTTTTTCATCACTTTTCATAATTTTACTTTATTTTTATGCTAAAAAGGTCAGAGGATAATACAATAACCAATTACTTCACAGCATCATAAAATTAAAATAAAAACATATGATCTCTTTTAAAGAATACATAAAGAGAAATGAAAATGAAACGAATTGAGGTAACAGTTCAAGCCACTAAGATAGGAGCAGTTTCTAATGCAATTAATGACATAGTCGGAGGTTTTTCCATTTTAGAAGGAAATGGACGAGGATCCGGAGAGAGACAAATCATTAGAGCAGGAAGAGGAACTGGGACTTTTGTTGCAGAATACAACAAAGTAGCCATAATAACCACGATTGTGGATGACTCAGAAGTTGAAAAAGTTACTACAGCAATCGCAGATGCATCTTTTACAGGCAAAGGCGGAGATGGAATTATCACCGTATCTAGTGTTGAAAGTGTTCTAAATATTGCATCAAAAAAGACGGGTTCAGAAGCCCTCTAATCATTTTCTTTTATCAATCATTATTTTTATTGAAATAATCTACTGAGAGGGTAACTATTCCTCTCAGTGCGGTATCCTTTTGGGGGACATGTTTTTTGAAGGGATGTTTAGTATTACAATCCAAGTATAAAAGCAAAAGATTTTGGGAATTTATTGTTGTCCTTCTATTCCCATTAAGGTCAAAGTCGAACGAATTTTTGGAATTTTTCTAATATTCCAGGTAATAGTCTCTCGTAGTGTTTCTACTTGAGTAGATTCTACTTTGGCCAATATATCATAGGCACCAAATGTACCATGAACTTCGGCAACACCGTCAATTGATTTTAGTTCTGAAATTACTGCTTCCTCAGAACCCAGCTCACAGTTTATGAGAACATAAGCTGTTGCCATTATGATTCAATTCCTATCTTCATACAATAAATGCCATCTGGAAATATATAAGAATAGACTAATTTAATTAAAAATTCAATTATATTTTGGATGAAATCATATACAAGTATAAAGTAATTTATGATAATTCAATAAATCTTTAAGATTGTAAATAAGCATCATTCATAATTTTTTCAAGTTCTGTAATATTTTTTGAGAGTGTAATTTTTAAACGCATTTTAGAACCTCCGTTCATGCCTTTTGTAAATCGCATTGCTTGACTTTTGATATTTGCAAATTTGATTTTATATTTTGTAGTAAGATGTAGATAATCAAAAAAAGAGTCTAGTTTATCTTTAAAAGAATATTCCTTGTATGAGTTTGTTTTAAGATAGTCATTAATTTGTTCAAATAGAAATGGATTTCCCATGGCCCCGCGACCAATCATCACATAATCACAACTGGTTTCATCAATCATTATTTTTGCATCCTCTGGAGTTACAATATCACCATTTCCAACTATAGGAATATTTGAAACTTCTTTTAGTTCTTTAATCATGGACCAATCTGAATGACCAGAATAACCCTGACTAACAGTTCTTGGATGAAAAGTAATCATTTGAATTCCTTCATCTTCTGCAACTTCAGCAATTTCTCTAAATAGGAATTTACTTGCATCAGTTACACCTGAACGAATTTTTAGTGTGACAGGTTTTTTTACAGCATTAACTAGAGTTTGAAATATTTGTTGAGTTAGATTAACTTCTTGTAATAAAGCACCTCCAGCCATTTGTTTTGTAACATGAGGTGCAGGACATCCCATGTTGTAATCAATAATATCAAAATAAGGCTCTACAATTTTTGCTGCTTTTTCTAAGGCCGTTAAATCTGATCCAAATAATTGAACTGAAAGTGGACGTTCTTCTTCTGAGAATTCAATGAATTCTTGAATTGTTTGCATGTTTTCTTTGAATTGTTTTTCTTTAGCTATGATACTATGAATATTTGTAAATTCAGTTACAACTAGGCCTGCACCCATTTGTTTACATTGTAAGCGTAATGCAGGATCACTTACTCCAGCCATTGGAGCTAAAAAGGCTCTACTAGAGAATTTTGGAAGCATAAGGGAAATGAAATTGTTTGAATATATTTACTATATCAAAAAACTAGTTATCAGGGCAGCCATCAAAGTCTTTGTCACCGTCATAGTCTTCTGCTTCAAGAGGGCACATGTCATATTCATCGATTATACCATCTAAATCAGCATCATGTTTGTATCGTGATTGTTCTGGAGCAATGTCAGGGCAGCCATCATGATCATTGTATTTATTCCAAGATTCTTTATCATTTGGACATAAATCTATATCATCAGGTATAGTATCACCATCAGTATCAATTACAATATTTTTAGTTGGTAATGTATCTGGACATCCATCATAGTCAGCATACCTGTTCCAAGTTTCATTTTGTTCTGGACACATATCCGTAGTATCTGGAACTCCATCTCCATCAGAGTCAGGTTGTGCATTATCAATATCAGGGCAACCGTCATCATCTTGGAAACCATTATAATTTTCAGTAACTAGTGGACAATCATCGTCAACATCAGGAATTCCATCATTATCTGAATCAATTACAAATGATTCGAAAATAGAATCTGGACAACCGTCATCATCTTGGAATTTATTGTAAGTTTCAGGTTCTAGTGGACATGCATCAGATACATTACGAATTCCATCCATGTCAGTATCAGCTAGAGAATAAAAATCATCAGGGCAACCGTCTTCATCTTGGAATTGGTTGAAAATTTCTGGTTGTGTTGGACACAAGTCTAGATAATCAACAATTCCATCACCATCAGAGTCAGCTGTCAATTTATTATCATATACATAATCTGGGCAACCATCTTCATCTTGGAATTTATTGTAAGTTTCAGGACTAAATGGACAAGAGTCTACATTATCATTAATTCCATCACCATCAGAATCTCCTGTAATT
>Ga0207991_1000265_pt1 | contig 37156 bp, 26 predicted proteins | sample ETN07SmetaG_FD_185786 | JGI IMG/M metagenome (GOLD analysis project Ga0207991, IMG submission 185786) | Marine microbial and viral communities from oxygen minimum zone, Eastern Pacific Ocean - ETNP2014F14-07SV275 (SPAdes) (version 2) | ecosystem: Environmental > Aquatic > Marine > Oceanic ...
ACCAGACCTTTCTTCGTTAATGATAAAATCAAAAACATCCCAGGAACAGAAAGCTGCCACCTTCCCGCGAAAACCAGGCTGGTTATGGACATATTCGAGAATGGTTACATTAGGATTATTTTCTCGATCGTTGCTGTCCCGGGTTGAATCCACATAACCCACCAGCATTTCACTGAAACCAGGATATGAAAACCCGTGAGGGTTCGCAAGTGTAACTGCACCACCCTTCCGCACGTTCCCGTATATTTGCCCCTCGGTGTTGATTGTACTCCAGAAAAATGGCATTAATTTTTCTCTACGAGTCTGCGGTGTATCAGCCCAGTAATCTTCCAGTATTTGGTTACGTTCTTTTGTATACTCATCATTATTAATCAGCAAACTGTCCGCACCATAAAAGACTTCCTGCCAACGCAGTCCATCAAACGTAATAAAAATGACATTTCTGGTTTTTCCTTTGGCATTCAGCATAGAAATTGACAGTGTTAGCAGTAAAATAAATAGTTGGTTAGAATAATTCAGAATAGATCCAGATTTCGTTTTAATTGTATCCCCATAATTTCAAATAATCAAGTTGAAGCTATATCAGAGCTGATCTGCCATAATCTCTTTCCAGTATCCATATTTCTGGATTCCCGGGAGCTGGTCTTTGGTTGGCATTTATAGAAATACTTACCAGAAACTCCCTTGACCTCAGGCGCAGAACAAAGAAAGATACTGGTTTTTGCCCCCTCTTCCGGATCAATAGCAGAAATCCGTTGGGCAATCTTTAATACTGGACCAAAAAACCCGCCGATATTGTGCCCAAAATTTGTGGCCACAAATCCGGGGTGCAGACAATTAACTGTTATGTCTGCTGGTACCTTTTTCAACAATTCATAGGTGAATAAAACATTCGCCAGCTTGGATTTTTGGTATGCTTTCCAAGCTTTATATTCTTGCTCACCATTCAGATTTTCAAAATCCATATCTACACCATAATGGGCATCAGATGATACATTTACGATCCGCGCCGGAGCACTGGACTTCAGTAATTCCATTAATTTATTTGTAAGTAAAAAATAGCTCATATGATTAAGGGCAAAGGTCCTTTCCAGGCCATCACTAGTTAGTTCATGTTTGGCAAAATATCCCCCTGCATTATTTAACAGTATATCCAAACGATCATAGTGGCTGATTACCTGTTCAGCGAGATCGCGCACTTCCTGCATGACTGCCAGGTCAGCCATAAGTAAATCGATATTTTCATTCCCACTACTGGATTTTAATTCAGCCAGAACGGTTGCTGATTTTTCGGGGTTTCGCCCAACAATAATTACCTTGGCACCCTTCTCAGCCAAAACCCTAGCCGATACTTTACCGATGCCATCTGTCGCTCCTGTGACCAGGCAAACTTTTCCGTTCATATCTGTCATGATTTTCCTTTTTGAGTATTAATATTATTAAAAATTAATGATCTTTCCTTGTTCAGCCACCTGAAAACCAGCATTATTAAGTACCTTCCTGGCATTACTTCCAGGCTGGTACAATGGATTGGTATGATTGAAATGAATAAAATGAATTTTCTGCTTTTCCTTTATAGATAAATTTGCGAATAATTGCATACTTTCAACAACGAATGGGTGCGGGATTTGGCTCATATTCCTTCCTGGCAATTCAGTCCCATCAAAAAATGTAGCATCCAAAAATAAATAGTCATTTCTTTCTATTTCCGCAACGATGTCTTTTTGCCAGAGCTCCCATTTATCAATATCCGGAATAAACAGTACTGATTTATTTGGTCCCGATATATGAAAACCGACAGTTTCAGAATATTCATCGCGGTGCGGTACCAAAAATGGTGTGATTTTAATTTGATCGTTAATATTTATAATAACCCCATCCTGCAGTGGTTCAACATTAATGTTCTTCTTCGTTACTAATTGACTCCAGGGACCATTATCTGTAAGGAAATTCATCATTCGCGGCATGGCGTAAACAGGTATTTTATTAGCCCCCATAACTTCAAGCCCTAAATGAGCTAAACCCGTATAATGACCAACATGAGCATGGGTCAAAAAAATACCGGCAATATTAACCGGATTTTCACTGGCCGTAACATCATTGATCATTTGTAGCTGCTCACGAAAATCAGGAGTTGCATCAAAGATCCAGCATCTATTTTTAGCATTATTTACAATTGCAATCGATGAGACCCAGCGGCGCAGTTCAGGTTTATTTTTAGGACCAATACAACATTTCTTCAAACAACCTGCTTGTGGATATCCGCCATCCTGGGCAACACCCAGAACATAAATAAATGTCTGATCTGGTAACTGATCCGTATCCTTCCCAATATCACAGGAACAAAAAAATATAACTAAACTCGCAGATAATAGTTGTTTAACCAAAAAACGCATCTTTTACACTTTAAAAAAATATTGCTCTAAACAATTTGCACCGGAGAACTTACACAAATATGGATAAATTAGACTATGGGCAGAGACTTCTTCCAAATTCTTTTACCTATTTTCATCATCCTTTCTTCTATTGCTGGTAAAAACCTCATAGTACACGGCAGGTATGACCCGCAGAACAGGGAACTGCTGGATGTAAAATTCTCCGGGAATACCATGATTATTACGGGCAATCTGAACGGGACAGAATTCTATGATATATCCGATTCGTTGAATCCTATTCATCTTGCCAACCTGGAAATACCTTTTGGTAACCAAAATCGGGCCTTGCCGAACTTTATCGCTGCAATTTCTGATACCATACTTTATTTATCTTCCCGGCAACGGGGTATTGCAATCGTTAATATTTCGGACCCCTCCAACCCCCAATATATTGACATGGTTACCCAACCAGCTGGTTCAAACTACAGCTATGATGGACTAACGGTTCGTGATTCAATTCTATATGCTGCCGCCCATGAACATGGTGTAATTCTTTTCAATATCAGTTCACCTGAGTTACCCACCTATTATGGCCAGATTAATACGGAAAATGCCTGGGGTACAGCCTTTTTTGATTCTTTGCTGATTATCATGGATGGTGAATTTGGTTTTAAGATTATGAATATCGCCGACCTCTCTAATCCAATTACAATAGCGGATGTGTTTACAGAAGGAGCAACAAAGGATATGGCCCTGGATGGAGATCATCTAAACGTAGCAATGGGTAGTGACGGTATTGCCCGCTATGATCTTTCGGACCCTTCCGATCCACAATTACTGGCCACCTATAATAGTGCTGGCTTCGCCAATAGAATCGCCCTCTTTAATGGCAAGATTGCCGTTTCTGAATGGCTGGATGTAAAAATCCTAGAATACAATGGCAGTGAAATCGAACTAGTTGGTTATAAAAATACCGGATATCGCACAATGGCCATCAATACCAAAGGTAATGTCATTTATTCCGCAGAATGGCGTCATTTACAGGTGCTGGAATACGGATCCATTTCCGGACCAGACCTGGACCTTAGTTCCCACGATATCAGTTTTCCGGAAATAAATATCGGAGAACAAGATACTATGCTGCTTTACTTAACTAATAATGGCAGCGAATTACTTGTGTTTGATTACGACTATTTTTCCCATGCAGATTTCTCTACTTCAACTGAACTAAACACATTAGCCGCTGGAGATTCAATTGTAGTTGATATCATTTACACAAAGTCTGGCCAAAACGCCACGGGCGTGTATAACATTCCATCAAATGACCATGACGAATCTCAATTATCTTGCGATATTTTGGGAAATTATGATGGCGTAAATATTGGTATGACTGCACCAGACTTTACCCTGCCCATTGCAGCCAACGGAACGGGGAATTTTAACCTCAATCAGCATTGGTCAAGTGCTGGTGAAATTGTGGTTATTGCCTTCTTTTCTCCTGGCTGACCTGTATGCAGTCCGGAGTTATCGGACCTGGAAGTTTCAATTTGGCAGGAATACAGTGACGATGTTGTCACCCTCATCGGTATAACTGCAGTTAATGAAGGGCAGATCAGCCAATTTGTGATTGATAATGGCCTCACCTTTCCTATTTTAAAGGATACGCGTAGTGGTCCTGGTATCGGTACAGGTGTTATTTATGATCAGTATTATATTCCAAACCAGGGCTCACCCTACCCACGGGATTTTATAATCGGGACAGATGGAAATGTGTATTACGTAAATAACGAAATTGATACAGAATACATGATCGCTGTAATAGAAATGCTCTTGGCTGGAGAAAATGTAAGTATTAAACCTGGAGAGAACATTATCACTCCAGAAATACAATTGGTTAAAGCCTACCCAAATCCATTTAACGGATCCACAAACATCATTTATACTTTGTCAAAACCAGGTAATGTATCCATAAATATCTTTGATTTAACCGGTCGACTGGTATCAGGATTCGATCGGGGATTACAGCAAGCTGGGCGTCAAAATTTGCACTGGTCACCGAGAGACCAGAGAGCCGCGGGATTATCTTCCGGAATGTATATATATCAAATTGAAACGGGTAAAACCATAACTGATGGTAAAATGCTGTACCTGAAATAAAATTTCAGGTTTTACTCACTTAGTCTTTGAACTTTATCCCGCAACCCAACGCTTTTGTTGATGCATATTTTATTGTACTGCCGGTCAGCATCGCATCGATAGCATCGGCGACATATGGTTTTTTCACTTTATGTGGTTTTTTGGCATTATCATCGATTGCACCGCGATAAACCAGTTGGTCCTCTGCATTGAATAAGTAGACATGGGGTGTCCTGGTAGCACCAAATTCTCGCGCCAGTTTCGCACCGCTATCCATGGCATAATAAAAATTATATCCTTTGTCCTTAGCATGCGCTTTCATTTTATCCATGCTATCCACGGAGCCAAAAGTTGTTTCGTTAGAATTCAACGCAATCATGCCCACACCTTTAGACTGATATTTCTTAGCTAGTTCAACATAGCGGTCTTCCCATTTAATAACCCATGGGCAGGTATTGCAGGAAAAAATAACCAAAAGGCCATTCTCTCCCTTTGCTTCGCCTAATGATACTTTCTTTCCGCTAATATCCATCATTTTTACATCTCCCAGCGGTAAGTCAGAACCGAGATCTAATTCTTCTGCTTGAATACCAAAGCAAAGTAATAATGTGACTACAAAAATTAACTTTTTCATGATGACTCCTATAAATTTATTGCTTTTTCTACCGTTTCAATGAAGTGCTTTTCATGTTTTGAATTTTCCCAATAATCTACTATAGATCCTGATAATTTACCAAACACAATTGTAAAGGGCAGACTGCCAGTCCATTCCCTATGAAAACCATTGATAAATTCTTCCCCAGGTTGGTCCTTAATATAAGATTGACCACTCACATCCATCGATTTCAGAAAATCTTTTACTTGTTTTTCCTCTTCAAGCCAATCGGCACTTACAAAAATTACCTTCAGGTCTTGATTGTATTTCTTGCCTAAACTATGAACAAACGGAAACTCCGCCATACAGGGACTTCACCATGTTGCCCATACATTAATCAAAACCGCTTTTTTTCCCTTCTCTTCCTGTGCAGCAGCAAGTACGTCCTGGGCTGTGGCTCGCTCAAGGTTCAAACGATCACAGCCATAATTAGAAAACAACGCTAGGTAAATAACTATTAGTTTTATATTATAATTCACTAGGTTTCAGAATGCTCTTAGTTAGTGCTATTTCAGTAACTGAACCCGTTTACTAGCCGCTAATTCACCCTGGATCAAGTTACATATATAAATGCCAGATGCTACTGGCTTGCCAAATACATTCTTTCCATCCCACGTTAAAGTATGGCTACCAATACCAATGGTACCGCTTACTATGGTTTTAATTTTTCGACCAAGTGTATCATAGATAACCAAGGATACTTTTTCATCACTCAAAGTAGAAAATTTGATCGTACAACTAGAATTAAATGGATTTGGATATACTGTATGCAATCCGAAAATCGCAGGTTGAATATTATTAACAGTGGTCTGTAAATCCAATGCAGCGGCCAGGGCAGTTAAAAATCCATTCATTTCATCTACAGTGCCAGTAGATACACGCAAATGCTGAGGCATATCCCAACCAGTCCTAACCTGATAACCAGAATCTGCAAGTGCATTCAGAACAGCGCCAGCGTCCGTGCCCGTATCTACCATGATATAATTGGTCTCTGATGGAATATATTGCAGTCCCAAGTCGGTGAAACCAGTGTATAAAATCGTTTTCGCATTGATATTAAGAGAAACAGTATCACTGATATGATCCAAATCATCCAAACCAGCAATAGCAGCAGCCTGAGTTGCCCGGCTCACAGTAGCATAAAGTTGCGTATCGCTTATTTCGTCAGTTAGTTCAGTTGATGCCAGTGTGTAACCCACTCTTGCCCCAGCCAATCCGTACGCTTTTGATAATGTGCGTATAATTACGATGGCAATACCCTGATCTATATAGGGCACACAACTTTCATAGTTTGTTGTCTGGACATATTCATGATAGGCTTCATCAACACACACAACCACCCCATCAGGTACCTCAGCTAAGAATGAAGCCATATCATCCTTATTGATTATTCTGGCCAAAGGATTATTGGGATTTACCAATGATATTAATGTTGTATTATTTGTAATAGCACTCAGAATTCCATCCAGATCAATAATGTAATTTTCATCCACAGGTACATATACAACCGTAGCACCATTTGCAATCGCCTCATTCGCTATTTGTGTATAAGAAGGTGTAGCTGTAATGACTTCATCTCCTGGTCCCAGGAAAGCATCAGCAACTTTTTGGATCATTTCGGTCGCCCCTGCACCCACACACACATTGTCCTGATTTAAATCAAAATTATCAGCCACTGCATTTTCCACATTACTATTTAACCAATCTGGATAGCGGTGCGTCAAGGCTGCTTCATCTCGTAGCGCTGCTAAAGCCAAGGGAGATGGACCAAGCGGATTTTCATTATAACAAATTCGTCCAACATAATCATTAGGATCAATCGTTGAAAATGGTCGTGCATGAATTCGGCCGACACCAGGGAGCACCATTGCACTAAATACAGCGGCTGAATGCACAAATTCACGCCTAGAAAATGTTGTTTTACTCAATCCTTTTATCTGCTTTGAAATTGAGGGAAAAGCGAACCTAGATACTGACCCGACCCAGAACATACAGGTGTAAAATCCGGTATATTATCAGGTATGTTATCAAAATCATCATTAATCTTATCATAAACTTCAGTCTTTGAAGCAAAACTATAGGCGGGAGGAATAAAGTAATTGATTGTTAAGATATTTGGGTCGTAAATAAAATGATTAAGCGAGTCAACACCTAATTCCAAAGTGAAATAAACAAGAAAGGAATCATTTTCTTCATTCATAAAAGAGTAAGAATAAAATTCACCAGATGAATCAATTTCTATATTAAAGGTATGAGTGAAAAAACAGGAAGTACCCTCATTAGGATAATAGGGTACACCATCACATTTTCCTTCCCAATCTCCGAAAGTAAAGTAAGCCCCGGCATCAGGAAAAAATATTAATGCGGAATCATGGTCTGTTCCCCTATCAACAATATCCCATGTTATTATTGTGTCACCTGAGGTAGTATCTATTGTAAACCCGATAGTATCTAACCAGGTACACTCATCTTTTAATTCCCATAAACCCTTGAATAAGTAAAGATCTTCTAAAGACGCTGTTGTGCCGCCGGTGGTATCCACGCAGGGTGAACAACTGTTGTAGCATACTATATCTAGAATTAAAGAATCATTATCAGGTATTTCCAACCAGCGATTACTTGTACCAGATAAGGCGCAAGGTAAAGTATCTATTACTTCTGCATTCCCACCCAGAACATTACTATTTAGATAAATATATTGGACTGTATCTCCGATGGCACAGGAAAGTGTTACTTCATATACGCCATCATCATTTGAATCCAACATTTCTTCAATAGAACCATTGGAGGATTCCATTGTGCCGGCAATATGTACACCATTAGTGGATACAGTTTCGTTGCCCATATCAACTCTGAATGTCACGTTGGCTTCTGTAGAGGATTCTCCATTACCATTACAAGAGGGATAAAATAGTAGAGACAATAGCGAAATAGTAAATACGAAAAATTTTATCCGAGGCATAGACTGAATCTAATGAATTAAACAAAAATTATGTATACCGGAATCAAAATGTCAATTTTCAGCTGCTAAATCAATCGCCTCTCTTGCTGCGCTGATATAATCAGGGTTTGATCCGCAGCAGGCACCGACCACATTGGCGCCAGAAGTAAGATATTTGTTGATTTCATTGGCAAATTCTTCAATGGTTAACTTTTCCTCAATGACCCCTTCCTTGGTTGGCATTGCCGCACCTACATTTGGATAAACACCCCAGAGACCTTTCCAATTCGTCAAAAGTACATCAACAGCCTGCGCTGTTATACTACACAGGTTGCAGTTCAATAATACCATTTCAATCCCGTAGTCTTTTATGTCAGGGAGAACATTTGTTAAATCAGTCCCATCAAGTAATGCATTGCCATTTTGCAAAATCAGGCTTAACCAGCGTGGTATTTGCAGATCCCCCGTCACAGATAACGCAGTCTTTATTTCCGGCCAGCAGCCCATTGTTTCAAACAACAGGGCATCTACACCAGCATCCTGCAACCAAATGGCAAGTTCTCTGAATTCTCTTTGCGCAAATTCAACACCCGGAAATAGTTCAGGTTCATAGCAATCTTCCAGAGGCGCAATAGATCCAGCAACAATAATACCATCTCCTGCAGCTTGTCTGGCCAATTTCACTGCCATTTCAAGACTTTCATGGGATCTCAGTCTCGCTTCATGCTCTGCATATCTATTATTTCTATATGCTCTTGGGGTGGTACGAAAAGTGTTCGTTGTTAAAATATCTGCACCACCTGTTAAATATGCTTTATGTATTTTTCGTACATAGTCAGGGTGGGTGAGATTTATGTCACCAGACCAAATCGGTAATGGTAAATCAAGTCCGACACGCATCAGCTCCGTACCCATCGCACCATCCAGTAATTGAACTTGATTATTGGAGCTGGTCATAGTTAAAGAAGCATATATATTAGGGTCTTATAAGTTTCATTATTTCTTTGGAAAATAGTTCGGCCTGGTCATCATAATGCGTAGAGGATTCAACACTCGTACTGGCACCAAACTGGTGGATACTTTCTGCACGGACATTACCGTTTGCATCCCATTCAACAAATTGCACATAGCAATCACCAGCCACACCTTTCATGATATTTTCATCATTTTTTGTGTAAATGGCCCGGAGCATATCTGGACCACCAGCTAGAGGAAGGTCTGCCGTACCATGACGCAAACGCTGCACCTCTCCCAAAGGTACATCAATACGACCATAATTAGTGGTCAGAAATTCTACTGCCGCAGCCAACTTTTCTACAATTTTATCATAATCGTAGGTGTATTTCTCAGGATTGAAACCGACATGACGAAATGTCAAGAAACCCAGTGCCGCAGCCCTATTTTCCAATTCACCAGAAAAATCCCAGCTATTTAATAAATCTATTCCTGACTTCAATTCTTTCCTTATGGTCTTGGAATCCTTGATAAATTTTCTCAACACTTCAACCACCAATGCCTCCTGAGAATATTTTTTATCATATTTATACCTGAGAAACTCCTCACGGGTAATACTTTTATCCTGGCCATATAGCTCCAATGCTCTCAGCGCACGATTTGTCTGGTGCATATCCACGCCAGCATAGGCTGGCAGGCGATCGGGAAAATCGGAGGGATCATCGGTGCAAAGATAGGGCGTATTATTACAATTATAGATAAAGCCTCCCGGCGGATTTTCGATTTGCGGCAAATCCTCAAAAGGCAGGTATTCAGTCCACAAATATACGGACGTATCGCCCGGGACTATGCTTCTCCAATCCAGATCAGGATGACGTTTTGGTATTCGGGCATTATAAACAAAATAGATATTGCCTGATTTATCCGCATAACCAGTATTAAACATTGGAATAGCATTTATGGCCATTGCTTTTTTGAATTCTGTCAGGTTGTGAGCACGATTCATACGATACCATTGTTCAATGAGTCGCAGATCTCCCATGGAGGCATACCGAATGGCGTAAGTCCCGTGGTCCGTTTTCAAGACCGGTCCATGGATAGACCTGTATAAATCTCTTTTCACTTTCCAGGATAATGGCCCAAGAATTTTAACTTTAATTTTTGTTTTCTTGACTTCCAGGTCACGCCAATTACCATCATACCAGTATTGATTTTCATTATCAGGATTAATTGTAAGATGGTAAACATCGATAAGATCAGGATCATTAATAGTATGGCCCCATCCCAGGTCAGGATTATGGCCTACGAACCCGACCGGTGACCCCGGAAAAAGACCCGCTACCATGTCCCAGCCATCGTCACTGGAAATATGTGCTTCATACCATGCTACGGGGCCGCTCCAGGGCTGGTGGCTATTCACCATTAAGCGTGTATATCCATCGGCACTTCTTTTTGGGGCTACAGCTATGACATTGCTGGCCAGCATCTGCATTGGATCTTTTTCCTCTTCCGGGCCGAGACCGATCAGCGTTGGTGGTTCTGCGCGCATTAGTTTTCTAATAACACCACCAAAACCATAAAATAATGGTGTACGATGCATAAAACCAGCAACTATATCAATGCCCTGTACTGGATATAGTTTTTTGTAGGCAGCTTTTGGATTATCCTTGACATAGAGGTTTATACCAGCGGCATAACCATCACATACATCACGGACATCAGCAGGCACCTCATTAATGTATCTTTTATCTAAACCATCCCAAATACCAATAACATGTACATAATAATCATTGGCAATATTTTCGATGCCTTTTACACCTGTTCCCTTTCCTTTTAACAAATCAAAAAATCCCTTAATGGATTTCAATTTCACGCCATATAATTGACCAAGCATACCTCGCGACGCCACAAGGACATTTTGAATTGTCTTGAAATCATCCTGCGCATGGGCATAGGCCAGACCAAAAGCAGCATCTCCATCCGATCGACCATGGACATGGGGCACGCCCCAATTATCCCGGTTGATTGTAGCCTTATATTTCCCGTCATTTATAATTATTTCATCTTGGGCAACAAGTACGGAAGTAAATATTAATAGTATAAATTTTGTGCTAATTCTCATATCGATATTGAACCTTTTCTGAAGTCCGTTTCTCCGATCTTCATATTTATGGCAACACTTTCTCCTGTTGCAGCAAATTCTTTTGCCGTATTCAAAACATCATCAATCTCTTTCTTATCCGTAATTTGCAATCCTTTCCCACCCAATGCCGCTACAACTTCATGATATTTTGTATTGCCCAATTCAGTGGCAACAGGATCCTTGAATATTTCTACCTGATCTCTGGCAATTTGTGTCCAGCCACTATCATTCCCAATAATGGCGATCATTGGAATGTCATGGCGCACAAAAGTATCAAATTCCACCATACTGTAACCAAAAGCGCCATCACCATAGATTCCCCATACTGTAGCATCTGGATGAGTTAACTTCCCACCTAAAATAAAACCTGCACCTACACCTAGGGTTCCAAAAGGACCCGGGTCGAGCCAACCCAGATTGGACCTCGGTCGCAAGATATAAGATGCAGTTGCAACAAAATCACCCCCATCTGCAATTAAAATATCACCATCCTTCAGGTGGTTATTTAGCTTAGTAAAAAATTTCAATGGGTTAACATAATCTGTATTTATTTCGGACTGTTCGTGAATTTGGTCCAACCTTTTCTTATCTCTTTCCCGCAGCGTATCTATCCAGGTATCCGAATCAATCCTATCTCCTGATTGATTTTCAGGAAAACTTGAAAAAAAAGAACCTGGATCCGCCTGGATCGCTAAAGTAGGCTTCCGATTTAAATACAGATCACTACGACTGCGGTTTATGGATATGATTTCTGCTTTACGATTAATTTGCCTGCCGTATCCCAACCGGAAATCACACGGTACGCCTGCTAAGATAACCAAATCAGCTTCTTGCAATGCTTTTTTCCTTTGGTGGCGGAAAATATTCAATTCCTCATTGGACAACAATCCCCTGGCCATACCTGAAACAAACATAGGTATATTTAAAGACGCTAATTTCTGCGCCAAATTATCCACCTGGGTAACATTCAGCATTGTTTGACTACCAATTAATAATACAGGTCTTTTCGAATTATACATCATTTTCGATACCTTTCGCATATCGCTGGGAACGGGCATTGGGCATGTAATTTCAGGAACAGGTTTTGGCGCCGTTTCAAAGCCGGCGAAAATACGGTTTAGATTTCGCTGTAAATATTTTTCCAACCACCAAGACATTTTTTGACCATCCGTATTCAATCCATACAATTCACGAACCAGATCCTGCGGATATAATAAGTCCAGTGGTAATTCAACAAATACTGGGCCCGGGACACCTGATTGCGCGATTATAATTGCCTTATTTATTTCATTAGCAATATCCTTACCCCTCTTGATGATAACCTGGTGCTTGGTAAGTGGCCTAAGAAGCGCCATTTGATCAATATCCTGCAAACTGCCGCGCCCCTTCAAAATAGTGGCAGTTGCCCCGCCAAGTAATAGCACCGGAACTTGGGCCATTTGAATATTTTTTACAGCAGTGAGCGTATTTGTCAGTCCTGGACCCGCTGTAACAGCGGCCACACCAATCGCGGGGGATAAACGCGATACGGCATCCGCCGCGAAAACAGCCGTTGCCTCATGACGCACATCAACTACACGAATGCCTTTTTCCCTGCAGGCCACCAAAATTGGTGAGATATGGCCTCCGCACAGGGTAAATATGAATTCTACATCATGCTGCTGTAAGGTTTCAGCAACGATCGATCCACCATGTCTCATTTATTGAAATTGTTTTTATGGTTAATTAGGGTGAATGCGAAACCCAAGATATTGTAGTTAATTTATCCATGAAGTTAAGGGTTCAGAGATGGTTTGTAATTTTTTAGAGACACTGGTAAATAAGTCCTGTTCAAAATCATCATTTGTTTCATAACAGCGACCGAAAACAGATTCCCAAACTTGACGATCTTCCATGCAAAAATAGAAAAATACTTCATCACACCAAGGTTGGAATGCATCCCAAACCCCAGAAAATATTTTTTTCTTCGTTTCCATTGGATAAGATTTTTTGCCTGCGGCATCTACAAACGGCATCTGCAATATTTTGCTGCGCCTACTAGCCATTCTCAGGGATTTGATCGCCGGTTTAATGAACGTCAGCGTACCAAAAGATATCAACCCAACCTCCCGCGCTGAAAACATGGCCATTAGACGATTTATCAAGTCATTATAATCAGTATTCCAGCCGTGGTAGTAAACTATAGGATGAAAATGAAAACCAACCAATATACCTGCGTCTGCCAGTTGGCGGGCCGCTTGCAATCGCTGTTCAATAGTAGCAGTTCGCGCTTCTTCATGATCAATGAATACCTGTGGATTCAGTGACCAGCTAACAAAAATATTATTTGGCACTGCTGCTTGCAACAAATGACTTACATTTTTTGACTTGGTTTTAAATTCGAGAATAATATTCGGGTTATTGCGAGCAAATTCTAATTGTGTGTCTAGAATCCCGTTTTTGTTACCCAAGGCCAGTGAATCAGAGGACTGTCCTGAACCAATATGGTAATTTTTATTGGGGTCGAGCTCTATAGCGGCAAGTTTATCAGCCAAATTTTCCTCAACAGCAATTGTTCCGCCTTCATAAAACGTTTGGATACTACAGTAACTACAACCCAGACCACACCCTTGTGCCACATCAATTGTTCTTAGGTTGCAACAGACTGTTTTTTCTGAGGCGACAGGACACATGCCAAATACAGCATTATCTCCATTGATAGTTTTAAGTTTTTTACCTTCGGTGTTGTATTCCCGTTTACTGCCATTGGCATCATAATTGGTCGCATTTTCTTTTAATTCTTCCCAATTGTTGTATATGGATCCAAGGATCTTCTTTTTTGCCATCTGGTCAGAGTGTTGAATAGATTTTTCTTTATAATTCCACTGTTTACCTATACTAGGTTCATCCCACATTACAAAATCAACTGCCATATCCGTTAGTTGACGTAATTCCTGGTAGGTGAGCTGATATTTGATGCCGATATCTTTTATTGCATTCCGCGACCCTTTCTCCAAATTCTGGTAAAGCTCGTAATTGCTGAATGAAGCAAAGCGCTTTTGATAATCTAAATCTTTGGTCATTTTCATGATATTTGATTATGAATATAAAATATGACTGTCAAAAAAAGTGTTACATTAAAAAGAAAATAAAATAAAGCCCCGCATAACGGGGCTTTTTAATTGTTTTATAATAATTATTCCAAAGAGTTGTTATTGATCAATGCACCTGCGGCATATACGCCTTCCGAAACCTTTGTTCCTGTTTCATCATAGAATACCCATAAACCATCTTTCTGATCATCTATATAAAATCCTTCAGATTCTACTTGCCCATTGCTGTGCCAACTGAACCATTTACCAACCTTTTTACCATTTTCCCAATTATCTTCCGATCGTTTTTCTCCGCTTTCATACCAGGTTGTGAATTGACCATCATTTATACTTTTATTAAACCTTTTTGAAGACATGAGCTGTCCATTGCCATGGTATTCATATTCATAATCCCATTCTTTGGATAAAATACCATCCACATAGAGTCTCTTCCAAACTTCCAAGCCATTGGCATTTCTGCCTACCCAGCTGCCATTTCCGTTCTCCAATAAAATACTACCATTCTTTGACCAACGGTTTCTGAGTAGGAATTCACCTTCATCCCAAAGCCCTTCTTCTTTTTGTTTACCATTGTCAAACCAGGAAATGTATTCTCCATCTTTCGCTCCGCCCTGGTAACCAGTTTTGGTTTTTAATTCACCATTTTCGTGGTATTCGTATTCAAATGTCCATTCATCTTTCAGTAAACCATCTTCATAGAATTTTTTCCATGCTTCTAATCCTTCTTTTCGACCTATCCAGCCACCTGTACCATTTGCTACCAATTGACCGCCATTACTTAACCAGCGGTTCATTAGTAAATATTGTCCATCCTGCCACAGGCCATCCTCGCGTTTTTGACCATCTTCGAACCACACTGCATATCCATCATGTTGGTTATCATGCTGATATTTCCCCTGTTCCTTTAACTGTCCATTTTCAAACCATGTTTTATATAATCCATGTTTTTTGTCTTCAAAATAACCCGTCTCTGATTTTAACTGACCATTATCGAAATATTCGTGTTTATTATCCCACTGAAACTCCAGCTTTCCTCCAATATATTCTTTTTCCCATAACACCAATCCTTCTTTATTCTTACCTTTTATTCTTCCTGCGCCATTCGTGATAATAGCATTGCCACTTTTATTCCAGCGGTTTTGGATCAGGTATTCACCATCTTCAGTCCACATACCTTCTTCACGCTTTTGTCCGTCTTCAAGCCATAATTCATAAAATCCGTAGGGTACGCCGTAGCTATTTTTACCATTTTCTTTAATTTGTCCATCTTCATACCATACTGAATAACGGCCATGTTTTTCATTTTCAGAATAACCAGTCTCTGATTTTAATTGGCCATTATCATAGTATTCATGAACATTGTCCCATTGGAATTCTAGCTTACCACCTACAAATTCCTTTTCCCATAATACCAGCCCTTCTATATTCTTACCGGCAATCCTTCCTTCGCCATTCGTGATTATCAGATTGCCATTTTTATTCCAGCGATTGGTTATAAGATATTCGCCTTCTTGCCAAACTCCTTCTTCCCTTTTATCTCCATTTTCAAACCATGTAGTAGATTCGCCATCTTCCTGACCGCCCTGAAAACTGCTCTCATTTTTTATCTGACCACTATCGTAGTATTCGTACTTGTACTCCCAATCAGAAATGAGACGGCCATCTTGGTATTCCTTAGCCCAAAGTTTCCGACCTTCAGCATTTTTACCTATCCATTTTCCATTTCCATCTTCTATCAAAACGTCACCTTCATTATTCCAGCGGGTAGTTAAATAGAATTCATTGTCTACGTATGAACCTTCTTGGCGCATTTGACCACTATCAAACCAATCCGAATAGGCACCATCTTTATTGCCTTCTAAGTTGCTACCTTTATTTTGCATTTGACCATTTTCATACCAGGTGCTGAATTCACCTGTTAAAACACCTTCAACATAAGTTTTCTTTGTACTTAATTGACTATTTTCATACCATTCCTCAAAATTACCATCTTCCTTACCTGCTTTAAAATTACCTGTGGATTTCATTTGACCATTTTCATACCAAGACGAATTTTCGCCATCTAATTTATTATTACGGGTACTCTTCAGCGATTTTTCCTTACCATTACTGTAGAACTGGTACTTGAATGCCCATTTATCAACAACTTTGTTATTCTCATATAAATATTTATTAGCAATTAATCCCTTATCATTCCAAGTAGTCCATACGCCATCTTTTTTACCGTTAGAGTATTTACCTTCCTTTTTAGTATTTCCATTATTAGTATATTTGACCCACAGTCCATCCCGCTGATCATTTTTCCAGACGCCTTCTTCTTTCTTTGAACCATCATTAAAATAAAATGCATATGAACCATCTTTCTTGCCAGCCGCATAAGAACTAGTTCTCGCTAGGTTACCATTTTCATGCCAAATAGTCCATTTACCATTCCTTTTACTATTATTAAATACTTTATGTGATTTGATCTTTATTCTCTTTTTATCATACCAGAAAAGAAACTGACCATCCGATTCATCAGCTGTTTTGATACCAATAACTTGGCCTGCTTTGATTTTATATCCAGTATCCTTATCTATATCTTCATTTAATTCATATAATTGGGCAACATCTACCTCGAAATCGCTGGCAATTTTTTCCAAGGTTTCATCACTTTGAATTTCATGAAAAACGTACTTGGATACAGCGCCCGTGTACTCAGTGCCATGACGATCCCAAAATTTCCAAGTACCTACGGGAAGGCCATCCTTATACTGCCCTTCGGTCTTCCTACTACCATTATTATATTTTGATGACATTTTACCGCTATAAGGCTTTTGAGCTCCTTGTTCATATTTAGCGCCATCTCTCTCAATTAATACGACTTCTTTTTCTTTCTTTCCGCAACCGAAAAGTAATAGAAGGACGATAATACCAATATTTCTATACCTAGAAAATTTCATCATTAAAAACTCTCCTATTTAGTTAATTATTATTTATTAAATGAAAATTATTTGTGGGATAAAAACCAAGTTTAGCACCAAAGTTAATAAAAACCTCATACTTAGCAAAATCTTTCATTCTAAATGAAAGATTAATTATTAATCCAATGTCTGAGCAATTCGATCTCTAACAATTTTTGTCCATAAATCATAACCTGTTACATTTAGATGCAATCCATCTTCAATAAACAATTTAGGATTTGGTGTCCCTTCTATTTCCAACATTGGAGTTGACGTGTTAACATAATAGAGTGCTGAATTCCATTTCGACAATGTCAGTATTTTATGATTTGTTTGGTTCATGTTATCCCATTTACCCCAGCGACTTATGCTAGGTTTGATCGGGATATAATAGAATTTTACCGCAGGAAAAAGGCTGATAATTTTATCATAAATACGTAAAAAATCATTGTAGACATGGTCAGGAGTTTTACCACTAGAAATATCATTGTCTCCACAATAGAATACGACCGCTTTAACAGAATAGGGATTAATAATTACATCAATATAATGCAGCATATCAGAAATGTGTGCGCCGCCAAAGCCCCTGTTTAGCGCGTTATAGTCAGGGAAATATTGATCCAGTTCCCAAAGGCGAATACTGGAACTCCCGATAAACAGGACCACACTGTCTGGCAACAAACTTTCCTGAGTTGATGTAAGAAATTGATCGATTTGAGATTGAAATCGTTTTGGATCAGGATCACTGACCGTACTATCCTGACTGTGCCCAACAGTTCCAATAACAAGGGCTAGTACCAAGAAATTGACTTTATTTATAATAGAGATTTTACAGTATTTAGCTATTTCATCTCAGATCTTGCATCTTCAATTCGTTGCGGATCAATAGGTTCGGAAAGACCCATGTGAAAAGCGAGAAACCACATCACAAAAATGCCGTAGGCCAGAAAAACCAGCTGCCATACCCAAAGTGACGGCATGTGGAATGGTACCCACAGTGCAGGAGTATTGGGATCTGAAAAAAGTGAGTTCCCAATGCTAGCGAAAGGACCGAAACCTACTAGAAACCAGATCAGAGTAAGGATCCAAGCGAGTGGCAGTTTCTTTCTGCGCTCTGAGTTCATTGCTGATACTGCCTGCAAAAATTGATGCCTTTTCTCTTTTGTTTTAACTGTATTCTCATCATCCTTAGTAAATCTTGAGACTAGTATGGTCGTTGCCAGATTAAAGAGAATCCCCCAACCAGCGCTATGAATAGTGAGTGGGTAGGCACCCCAAGGCACTCCAAACCATGCTGAAGTTTTATCTGTTAATGTTACCGCAATAAGACCGACAACTAATCCCGTCACAACCCCCTGTCTGGTAAAACCTTTATAATAGCAAATACCAATTAAGGCCGGATACATTTGAAACCCATAGGCCACAGCGAGACCGCCCAGCATCACAATTGCCTGGGTAGAATTTGCAGCCACAATCAATGCCGCGCCTGCAACGATAAAAACAAAAATACGACCAATGAATTTTTGTGATCGATCCGAGGCTGTAGGCGCAACATACTTGGCATAAATATCCCGGGTCACCATGGCACTAAATGTAGACATATATGCCGCTCCAGTACTTTGCATCGCTGCCAAGGCACACACAGCCAGCAAGCCCACCAGCCAGGGCATGGAATCAGAGAGCAGATTGATTAATTGGGGGACGAGGTTCTTATCATTTGCCGTTGAAAATATACCTTTCTCAAGAAGGATATGACCTCCTACGCCTTGAAAAATAGTAAACGTAAACAAAATAATACCTATAACTACAGATGATGCGACCACCTGCTGCCAGCGAAATGCACGACTTGTTTTATTTGCAAAGGCCCACATAGAAAATGCTGGGGAAGATTGTATACCCATCAGGGCAAACATGTACGTCATGCACATCATCCCTGTCCAGGTTCCGCCTACTGCTTTAGAACCTGCAGATACAAATTGAATGCTACCAGGAATGGCAACAGTACTTGAATAACCAGCTGGTGTCAGGTTGTTGCCGCTATTAATATCGCGGCTGACCATATCTCCCAATCCATTCATTAATCCTGTCCAGCCCCCTGCAAAATGAATTGCAATTCCGCCAAGAATTACAATACCCAAAGCCAGTAAAATACATTGGGCACAATCTACATAAGCCACGGAACGCAATCCGCCTGAAGCCACATAGATCACAACAATAGTTGATAGGGCAAACATGCCAAAATTCACACTTACCAGACCATCAGTGAGCACATAGAATAAATCGCCAGATGCTCTAAGCTGTACGCCAAGATAGGGTATACTAAATAGGAAAGCAACCAACACGGTCAGTAATCGAATCGAATCGCCGCCATAATAATCGCTATACATCTCACCTGGAGTGATATATTTATAGGCTTTACCTAGAGCCCATTGACGCCGCAAAAACAGGACTCCAGTAAATGGGATCGTCAGCGCGTAAAAGGACGCAAATGCATACGGTAAACCATCATTAAATATTTTCCCAGGATGGCCGACAAATGTCCAACCACTGAAGCTTGTAGCAGTTGCCGCCAGGACAAACACAATGACACTTATTGATCGTCCTGCTAGAAAATAGTCAGTAGATGTCTTAGCCGTCTGGGCACCCTTTATCCCCCAAAACAGACAGTATGCCCAGTAAATTCCGACAAACGTAATTAACCAGAAAATTTTTGGATCCATATTACCTCACACCTCCTTGAACGGTATACGTAAGTATAATAAACAGATAGTAGCGGAAAAAGTGCAAATATTTTGAGAGGATTTACCACCTGATAATTAGCCAAATAACTTAAGCGGATAAAACCCCTTCTCAATTAGTTTCTGGATTTGGTCAACCACATAAGGTTTATCTTCTTTGTACGTAACTCCAAACCAGGACGCATTACTATACAAAACATGAACACTTTCTTTCCCTGACCGGATGAGATCATTGATTACATTGGGAATTAAAAATTCACTTTTTAATTCATCTCCCCGTTGTGCTAGAAAATCCACAAACATATCTTGTAAATAATCAAAAATAACGGGTGTAAAACCCCACATGTTCATTGAGACGGGTTCACTGCCGTTTAAATCAACATCTCGATCTGATGCAATCCCCGAATTTATTTTTTGAAGATTATCTGTCTCGACTACAGTGGCTAGTCGGTCATTTTCCACTTCGCATAATCCTCGCGTTACAGGTCCAAAAATAGATAGTGTATTTTCCAGGCGAAACGTAACCATGCTAAAAACATTACTTTCATGGGCATAAAAATCCGCTATTGTTTGGAATGATTCTCGACCATAATAATCATCGGCATTAATCGCATTAAAGGGACCATCGATCAATTCCGCAGCAGATAAAATGGCGTGACCTGTCCCCCAGGGTTTTTCTCGACCTTCAGGACAGGTGAAACCATTTGGAAGATTCTGAATATCCTGAAAAGAAAATTCAACCTGGATCTTATCGGCGAATTTATCGGATACCTTTAATTTGAATTCCTGCTCAAAATCCTGGCGAATGATAAAAATAACCTTGGTAAAACCTGCTGCAATAGCATCATACACTGAATAATCAATAATGGTCTCCCCACCGGGACCAACTTCATCTAATTGTTTTAAACCGCCATAGCGCGAACCTATTCCTGCGGCCATAACCAGCAATGTGATATTATTCATAGAAAAAACAGACCTTCATGGGATTTATACAATTCTCGTACCACTATCTGAACTAATTATAAAAGATTTACCACCAACTTTTTCAATGGCTTCGGCTACAATTTCAGCATTTTTTGGAGCATAAGCAAACATACATCCCCCGCCTCCTGATCCATTGATCTTACCACCCAACGCACCGGCATCTAAAGACGCATCTAGCATAGCTTCGATTTTGGGTGTGCTGACCTGTAAAATATCCCGTAACACAGCATGATGTTGGGTTAAACGAGTGCCGATACAAGTAGGATCAGGTCTTACTTTTTCTAATTCGGGTAAAGCTTGTCTCAAAATATTCCTATTTTTGATTGTCCCTTGGAAAATACCTTTCTCTTCATCATTCAATGGGGACATATCCACATCGGTGCAAGTATGAATGTTAAAATCCGGATTTTTTACTTTTAATTTTTTGATGATCTCCAGCCGGGTATCCCGGCAACGTTGCAGAATACTCATAGTATCCTTCGGCTCGCAAGAATCTCCTAAAACAAAAATCCCCAAATTTGGGTTCAAGGATTTGATGGATATCTCCGGTTCGGACTCTAAATAGAGCAGGTGACCCATGGTGGCGGAATACTGGTCCATCATACCACCTGGTTCCGCAAACTCCAACACCTCTGCTTTATAAGCCAGTTCACCAATTTTTTGGGCATTCCAAGCTACTGGCGTATCCGCCATACGGGACAAGAAATAAATCCAACTCACCATAACCGCTGATGAACTGCCAACACCAGCCTGAATGGGAATTTCGCTAGTAATTTCGCTTTCAAAGCCATTAGAAAAAACAAGTTCCTCTCCACTGCAGATTTTTATTCCGCTTTTGAAATAATCACGCGGTTTGGTGTAAACTAAATCATTAAGTAAAAATGACTCCGTTTCACCGATGTCCGGCTTATGAATAATAACTTGCTGATCTTTTCGCTTTTGACCGGTAATTTGGGCTCGAAGTGATATGGCCATGGCTACCACTGGTAGCCCTAGATAATCCTGGTGCTCTCCGAAAAGACAGATCCTTCCGGGAGTGCTTATTTCCACAAGCGGGTTAAACCAAAAGCTGAAACCCCGGCGAGCCCGATCAATGCGATTCCAAATGGTTCCCCATAAATCAGTTGGCCAACACCAAGGAGTACACCATAAACAGCGAAACAGCCGAGCATCATACACAGTATCCCATTTGGTACCGGCCACGGTTCAGAAGAGACTCCATGGGAATATCTCGACCAGCCCGGACCACCAGGGTTTACTTTTTTCACAAAGTTCTTAAGTGTTTCTTCATCATCTGGCGGTGTAAAATATGTGGCTACAACCCATACCACAGTGGTTAAAATTGCGCCAATAACTATTTTCTCCCACCCGGGAAAACTTTGATTGATAAAATTAAAATAAAAAGCAATACATAATGAACTAACCATGGCCACGATCTCTGTGTAGGCGTTGATCCGCCACCAGAACCAGCGCAGGATATAGATCATTCCCGTACCGGCACCGATCATAAGTAACAGTTCGAACGCCTGGCCAGCGCTGGTCAGGAAAAGGCCTAGACCGCCTCCAAGAATAATCGATATTACAGTAAATAAGCGGCCTACATTTACTAGGTGTTTTTCAGAAGCATCTGGTTTAATAAAGCGCTGGTAAAAATCATTTACTAGGTAACTAGCACCCAAGTTAAGTTGAGTAGACATGGTACTCATAAAAGCTGCAATCAGCGAAGCAGCCACCAGACCAAGTAAACCTGTGGGCAGTAATGTTAGCATGGCTGGATAAGCTACATCATGGCCCAGTTTGTCTGGCGATAAATTTGGAAATGCATCTTGTATATCTGACAATTCAGGAAATACAATTAGTGAGGACAAAGCAATAAGGATCCATGGCCAGGGACGCAACGCATAGTGGGCTACATTGAAAAACAGGGTAGCACTGACAGCATTCTTTTCATCTTTAGCAGAAAACATACGTTGCGCGATATACCCACCACCACCGGGTTCAGACCCGGGATAATAACTGGCCCACCATTGTACAGCTAATGGGACCAATAAGATGGGCACCCAAATATCTGGATCTGACAGATCCGGAATAAGCGCCAGTTTATCAACAACATTTGCATGGGTGATCAAATTGGATAAACCACCAATTTGTTCTAAACCAAGAATATATATCATGGCCCATATCGAACCGACCATGGCCAGTGAAAATTGAACAAAGTCTGTAATAATTATTGCCTTCAGTCCTCCCAACGTGCTGTATGACAATGTAATTGAGCAGGCAATTAGAAGCGTTAGCCAGCCGGGCCAGCCTAATACAATCTCGCCAAATTTTACTGCGGCGAGGCTCACTGCACCCATAACTAAAACATTGAATACCAATCCAAGATATAAGGCGCGGAATCCTCGTAAAAATGCTGCTGCCTTACCGCTGTACCGAAGTTCATAAAATTCAATATCAGTCAATACTCCGGAACGGTGCCACAGTTTAGCATAGACAAAAACAGTCAGCATCCCTGTGAGTAAAAATGCCCACCAGACCCAGTTGCCTGAGACACCATTTTGGCGAACGAGATCAGTAACAAGATTAGGCGTGTCCGTAGAGAATGTCGTGGCCACCATACTAACCCCCAGCAGCCACCAGGGCATATTGCGACCGGCCAGGAAAAAAGATTTCGTATCTTTTCCAGCCTGTTTTGATGCCCAGATGCCCACGGCCAATGAAAGCGCAAAATATGCGCCAACAATAGTCCAATCAAGTGTCGTTAAAGTCATAAATTAATATTGATCGTTTAAACCAAATACAGGTTTGTTGGTTTTCCATTTCCCCCTGGTAAAGTCAGGTATTTTTATGGATGCACTATTTTGTCTAATGGACTTTTCTGAGAGTGGACTGATTACACTCCAGCTAGCGGCATCATATACATCCAATGGAGGCTCTGTGTTGCGCTTCATTGCTTCCAGGAAAGCGCGAAGCACAAAGAAATCCATTCCGCCATGGCCCGCGCCAGCTGCCTGATCCTCAAATCTTTGCCATAACGGATGATCATATTCTTTCAGGTATGCTTTATCTTCTTCCCAGCGATGATCCATAGGGCTTACGCTCTCAATGTATATAGACTGACTGTCCTTCATCCATAAGCCCTTAGTCCCCTGCACTCGGAAATTCAAACTATAAGGTCGGGGTGAATTGGTGTCGTGACTAAGCATGATAGTTTGACCATTGGCACATTTTATAACTGTAGTAACTATATCACCTAATTTGAAGTCTATTGCCGCATTGGGATGATCAGGGCCACCGTGCTCCACGATATACTGATGCAGCCCGCGTGTTTGTGTTGCTGTAGATGTCAAATGGACCATCCGGTTACCGTGATTAATATCCAGCATGTTGCTTACCGGCCCGAGTCCGTGGGTAGGATATAGGTCACCGTTACGATTCACACTATGATTTGTACGCCATTTCGCTTCGCTGTAGCCTTTTTCACCGAATTCAACACCACCCCCATATGGTTTTATGCCATCATTAAATTTTACTCTCCGTAAATCATGCTGGTACCCCCCCTGACAGTGCAATAATTCACCAAAGAGACCTTTACGCACCATATTCAACACTGCCATAACGTCACGTCGATAGCACACATTTTCCATGATCATACAGAACCTGCCAGTTTTTTCGGAAGTATTGACCAGATCCCAGCAATCCGCAACCGTAAGAGCTGCAGGTACTTCCGTGCCTACATGCTTTCCTGCGTTCATGGCTGCCACGGCCATAGGATGGTGCCATTCCCATGGGGTTGCAATAAATACACCATCTAAATTCTCATTCTTCACCAGATTTCGAAAATCTTCATCCCCTTTATTATACACTGTTGGTTCGGGTCGGCCTGCTTTCTTCAGTACTGTCAATGCCCTGTTTACCATACCATCATCTATATCACAAATTGCTGGAATATCTACATCGTCTCTGTGGGTTGTGAGTCGCATCATGCCTTGCCCTCGCAATCCAGTACCAATAAATCCAACCCGCAATCGGTTTTTCGTTACAGGATATGAAAATAACTCACTGGGAATTATCGCTACGGCTGAGCCCAATAAGGAGCTCATAAGTAAAAATTGCCGACGCTTCATAGTATTATTTATTGGTTACCGCTAATGGTCATATTCAGCTTGCGGCCCAGGTTAAAAGCAAATAAATGGCTACGGTTGCACTGAAAATACCAGCGGATACTTTCTTTGCCATAGGCCAGGGTGTCATATCTACAGGCGCAGGCGTCTTTTCCTCACTAACGGCAATTTCTTCTGTTGTTTTGGGTGCTAGATAACCAATGATCAGCATAACACAAATGGAGGCCAAGAAACTAATAAAATAACCATGCAGCCAATGCAGATCACCATCGGTGTTAGCAAAAAATGGGATTACATCTTTTATATTTACAAAGGTAAAGAATGAATAAAATGAAATACCTACAATCATCCCAACCTTCGCTGCCAGAGCAGGTACATGTCTTGTAGTTATTCCCAAAAGGAATATTCCTATGATTGGAACACTATAGAGACCATTAACCTTTTGTAAATATTGAAATATGGATTCCATCTGGGCCAATTGTGGTGCAATAAGAATAGAAGCCACGGCTAGTAGTACACCAAAATACTTTCCGATTTTTACAGTCTCTTCACCAGAAGCAGAAGGATTGATATAGCCGCGATAAAATTGTAGGGAAAAAAGTGTGGAAGCGCTATTCAATGCACTATTGAAGGAGCTTAAAATGGAACCAACCAGCACTGCAGCAAATAGACCCAAAGACCAATCTGGTAGAACATGACGTACGACAGCGCCATACACCTGATCCTGTTTACCAATATTCAAATCTGGCATATGAAGGGCAATTATTCCTGGCAGACATAACATAATTGGGCCCAATAATTTCATACCTGAAGCAAAAAGGATACCCTTTTGGCCCTCCGCTAAACTACGGGCAGCCATGGCCCGTTGCACAATAACCTGATTTGTAGACCAGTAAAAAACTTGGATAAACATCATGCCGGTAAATAAAGTTGGCCATGGTACAGTAACAGTTTTACCCTCCAGGTTTGTTTGAGCTAACACTGCCAGGTATTGAGGATTATCTCGGCCTAGAGTTGCCATTCCATCAAAGAATGATCCACCACCCAAAGCGGCCAAAGCTAGATAGGGAATTGCCAGACCACCGATAAGCAGACCGATCCCATTCAAGGTGTCACTTACTGCAACAGATTTTAATCCACCAAAAATCGCATAGGAACTACCCAAAACTCCAATGATAGCAACAACCAAATAAAGGGGCATATTCAACCCGAACATAGTTATTAAAGCCAGGGATCCAGTATACAAGACCACCGGCAATAAAACAGTTACATATCCAAATAGAAACAGACCTGAAACCATTGAACGGGTTGTCTTGTCAAAACGTTTTTCCAGGAACGCAGGTGTTGTTGTAAATCCACTAGCGAGATATGTGGGTAGAAAAACAAGTGCCGTGGCAATCATGGCAAATGCGGCCAAAGCTTCCCAAGCCACACCTACCAAGGCCTTATCTCCAAATACATCACCATTCAGCCCCACTAATTGCTCAGTGGATAAATTAGTAAGTAATAATGAACCAGCAACAATCGGCCAGGTTAAGGCCCTCCCACCGGTAAAATATTCTTCCGTTGCACTCTTGCTTTTCTTCATTCGTCCGACAAGGATATAAGTAAAAACTGCGACTGCCGCCGTAGCTGTAATGAAAGAGACTATAGAGATAGTATTCACGATATGTTACTCCAGTTCACCCTATTTTAATTTCAATTTTGAAAGTGCCATAAGATCATCATCTTTTACAAAGGGTCTAAGGTAAAAATTATATTCGTAGCTACTTGATTTTCCAGCCAAGGTGTATTCCAAATGCGGTCGCGCCCCCCAACTATTGTCACCTCCCACACCAGTTTGACGAAAATCTATTAGCCAATCTACTTGATTTTTTGGCTGTAAATCCAGTTTACCGTGCCGATGATCGCCAGGTACATAATCCAGATCATGATACGGGTACTGATGCACACTGCCATCAAATGTTGGTTGACCTACGGCCATTAAACCAATTGTTCCATTATCCAGGGCCATCCACCGTATATCTGTTTTATTCCCTGTCTCTTGGGGACGGACGTAAGGGTAAGTCTGATCCCAAACTGAACCGGAAAAAACTTTCACAGCTGCTGATGTTTTCCGATCCCAGTAATTTTCGTGTGGTCCCCGCCCATACCAAGTTAATCTGTTGAAATCTTTAGGTAATGTCATTTTCATTCCGAATCTTGGTAATTCTGGTAATCTTTTATTTCCAGTTTTCAGTTGTAGTTGGATATCAATTAAGCCATTACCGTAGATTTGGTAAGTCATCGTAATTTTAGATCCCGTGACCTTATGCTCAGTGATCACTTTGATCTTGGCGACATTATTCGCCAAGGAACGCTGGAAATATTGAACGGTTAATTCTTTACCAACATTTTTCCACACAGCTGTCCGAATGTGCATGAGATTTCCAAGATCATTATCAAGGGGAGCACGCCAAAAATGAGGTATCAGATCTGATTGAATTAAATGCCGGTTTTTGAAAACATAGTCAGATAAATATCCCGTGGCCTTATTAACAACAGCATGGAAATTTGATCCTATTATACTCACAGTGCTATCTGTTTCCGAAAACCGTATCGCTGGAAATTTAGTTATGTCTTGCTCTACAGAAGGACGCCTAATCGACAATTTGAATTGTTCCCAGGCAACAACATGTTTTTTTTCTATCAGCGGAAGATCACGATTCGTTCTGGCTCGTATGGTAAGAAAATATTCTGCACCGGGTTTAGGCACAACGCCGGAAAGATTGAAAGATAAAACAGTACTCTGACCTGGATGCAGATCCAACTTACCTAATTTACCTGATTCTACCGTTTTGCCATCCTCGGCAATAAACCAGGTAAAATCAAGATGATCCAGATTAATAAATTCGTACCGATTAGTTATTCTTACCTGTCCACGGGCAATATTTTCTGCTTCAAACTTCACTGGTTGATAGACCTTTTTCACTTCGAAAAAATGCGGGTTCGGTGTACGATCCGCTGCCACCAGTCCATTGGCACAAAAATTAGAATCATTCGCAGTGAACTCTGTACCAAAATCGCCACCATAAGCCCAGTACTCCCTACCGCTGGAATCTGTTTTCAGGATAACCTGGTCTGCCCAATCCCAGATAAAGCCACCTTGCAGAGCCGTGTATTCTTCAAATGTATCCCAATAATCCTGCAGATTACCAACGCTGTTGCCCATAGCATGGGAATATTCGCAGAGGATAAGTGGACGGGATGGATCCTTTTCCGCATATTTTTTGATAGTTTCAATTGTTGCATACATGGGGAAAACTACATCGGTATGCTTCCTCTCCCGTGCGGGTTCATAGGCTACGGGGCGGGATGGATCCTTTTCTTTCATCCACTGATAAAGTGCTTTAAAATTCGCTCCATCTCCTGCTTCATTGCCCATTGACCACATAATAATACTTGGCTGATTTTTATCTCTTTCCACCATTGCTCTGCCCCGCTCCAACCAGGCTGATTTCCATTCCGGATCATCGGCAATAAAGCCATACTTCTGAGGATGGAATTCCATACCGTGTGCTTCAATATTTGCTTCATCAATGACATATAAGCCATATTTGTTGCATAATTCATACCAGCGCACTTGATTTGGGTAGTGACTAGTCCTTACTGCGTTTATGTTATACGCTTTCATTAATTGGATATCTTTAATCATTAGGTCTTCTGTAATCGATCGCCCCCGCACAGGATCCCATTCATGGCGGTTAACACCGCGGAACATTACAGTTTTTCCGTTCACAAGCAAATTTCCATGGGCTATCTCTACCTTCCTGAATCCAACCTGTTGGGTGAAACTTTGAATGACTTTACCATCACTATCAAAGATCGTGATCATCAGCCTGTAGAGGTTCGGTGTCTCTGCTGACCATCGATCTACATCTTCAATAACCGTATTAAAATTTAGAGTATCCGATTTACTACATTTTATCTTTCTATCAAATGTAACTACAGGAAACTGCGGATTATCAAATCTAGTTAATTCCCCTCGGATCAAAACATCTACGCTATCAGGCGTTTTATTTATGAAATCGATAAGCAATTCGAATTGACCATTTTGATATGTGCTATCTAGATCTGCTATTAGAGTAAAATCAGAAACCCTTACTTTTGGTTGAGCACGGATAAAAACATCCCGTTCAATTCCACTGATACGCCAGGTATCCTGTCCTTCTAGGTAGGAACCATCAGAAAAACGGTAAACCTGAACCGAAACGGTATTTTCACCGGATACAACAAAATCAGTAATATCGAATTCAGCAGGTGTTTTTGAATCCTGACTGTAGCCTACAAACTGTCCGTTAATCCATAAATAAAATGCAGATCGCACTCCATCAAATTGAATAAAAATATTGCGGGTTAACCAATCGTCAGGTAAATGAAAATTACGTCGGTAACTACCCACGCGATTGTAATCATGTGGTACCGCAGGCGGCTCAGGTGGAAACGGATATTCTTCATCAAGATAAATTGGAACAGACCAGCCTTGCATCTCCCAACTCCCAGGCACTTCTATGTCATCCCATTGCGTTACATCAAAATCACTTTTCATAAAATCCAAGGGTTGACTTTCTGGATTCAATGCATAATGAAACTTCCATTGACCATTCAAGGATTGATAATAATGTGATTTTTCCGGATCGCCCAACAATGCCAGATCCTCAGACTCATAATGGAAAAAATGGGCCGTGGGATCTTCTCGATTTATACTTAGAACCGCCGGATTTTCCCAATCCGGCCGATCAATTGACGTCTTGTTACCTACCATGAAATAAGCAATCAATATAATTGTTATCAATACCAGTATATTAACAAAAGTTTTAATCATGTACGTTTAGTTGAAATTATCCTCCATTAATACCTTATTTAAAGTTTCAACCAATTGATCAGTATTATCATTGGTAAACACCATTGGTGGTTTGATTTTTAGAACATTATGATCTGGACCATCGGTGCTTATAAGTATTCCATGATCTTTCATATCATTCGCTATTTTTTCCGCCTCATCACTTGCAGGGGTCAGTTTTTCAGGATCTTTTATCAATTCTATACCAAAAAATAGACCACGTCCCCGCACATCACCAATAATATTATGCCTTTGTTTCAAATCATTTAATTGGTCCATTAAATACGAACCCACCTGTAACGCATTTGCTTGTAATTTTTCTTCTTCTATTACTTTCAGCACGGCTCGACCGACAGCGCAAGATACAGGGTTACCTCCAAAAGAATTAAAGTATTCCATACCATTGTTAAATGCATCAGCAATTTTTTTAGTTGTCACCACTGCAGATAATGGATGACCATTGCCCATGGATTTTCCCATTGTTACAATGTCTGGCCGTGCATTCTCTGATTCGAAACCCCAAAAATTGGACCCTACCCTGCCAAAACCAATCTGCACTTCATCAGCAATGTATAAGCCACCGGTTTGCTGTACTTTTGTACTAGCTGCAGCTAAAAACCCTTCTGGAAAAAAGATCTGGCCACCGCAGCCCAGTATTGCCTCGGCAATAAAAGCCGAAACCTGTTTATTATCATCGTGTAAAACATCAAGGATCTGCTGGACACAATCAGCATATTTTAAAGCAATATCACCATCGTTGGACCTGTATTTACCCCGATATGGATCCGGCATTGGGATCTGGTGCACAAAATCTGGTGATCCTGCACCACCCGGACCATCAAATTTATACGGACTTACTTCAATTGTGGCCTTTGTATGACCATGATAGGCACCTGCAATCACAATCGTTTGATTGCTGCCAGTATAATTCCTGGCCATACACAAAGCCAGGTCATTGCTTTCGCTCCCTGAATTGGTGAAATAACAAACATCCAGTTTCGCTGGTAATTTTTTAGTCAACTCTTCAGCATAATTAACAATATTGTCATGGAGATACCTGGTATTGTTGTTCAATAACCTGTTTTGTTCCTCCAGGGTCGCAAGAATACGAGGATGACAATGACCTACATGACTGATATTATTCACTGCATCAAGATATTGTTTGCCATCGATAGCATATAAATACTGTCCTTTTCCTTTTACGATATGCAATGGTTCATGATAAGAAAGACTAAAAGATGGACCGATATATTGATCCCTGAGTTTCTTGATATTCTTGGTGCTAAGCAAAATGCCTCAGTGGAAAGTTTTATCCACAACTTTATCGGACCAGCCCTGCAGATCCACATTCTTCATTTTTCTCAAAAAACCCCAGGCCTGATCTTCGGTAACTGTAATATATTCATTATCAGGAAATAACTGTTTACGGTAGGCTGCCATTGTTACCGAAACGCACAGGCGCAGGCAAATGAAATATATGATCACACTTATTTCTAATTCCGTTAATGGGAATACCGTTTGGTACGCTTTAATTAACTCTGCTGTAAGATCTATCGGATCATGATTATTTAAAACCAGATAAGCGAGACAGACAGCGGATTCACAGATAATATAAGTATGGACCATATCACCAAAATCAATGATACCATGGGCACGATTATCTTTATTAACGATTACATTGTGGTCATTGCCATCATTATGAATAACTGCCCTGTTTAATTCATGACTGATCGGAACAATATTTTTTTCATATTCCCGAAGGAAGTGTTGGATAATTAATTGATCTTCTTTAGAACGAATATTATCCTGATTATTTATCAAGAAATCTGTTTGGGCTACATTCCATGGAAAAGACCGTTTAGCTGCTGGATGTTCAAAATCCTGTAGTGCAAGATCCAATCTGCCAAGCAAATAGCCAAGATCAATAATTAAACCATTCGTTTGTTTTCCCAGGTCTTTCATTAATTCACCTGGAACATATTCCACCATACGAATATAATGCTTTTCATTAGAAGCAGTTTCATGGTGAAAAATAAGTTCATTATCCAATGTATTTACTGGACGAGGTAATTGGATTTCAGGGTCATACAAATATATGTGTGCGAGGGCGGCATGCTGCATTTCCAATACATCGAATGATTCAGCAGCATGAGAGATCTTCAAAACGTATTTTGGCTCGGCTTTTTCCTTTAATAAAAAATTTTGGTCCCGTTCGCTCGTAAGAGCTGTAGCAGATAAATCTAATCCATATACATCTCTAACTATGCTTCGAGCTGCCTTTCTTGAAATATTTGGTCCTGCTGTGTTGAAAATCGAAAGCATAAAATTATTTTTAGTTTAGTTTTATCTCTGTTGGATTAATCGATTACATCTCGTAAAAAACCGTTCGCATCCAGAAGAAGTTTTTCAGCAACGTCCAAATTGCAATCTTTTTTAACCATAACAAGGGCAGTTTTTACGGACATTTTTGCTGCAACCAATATTCTATGGGAATCTTTAAAATTCAGATTTGTAAAATCTTGTATAATACGGATTCCACGATCTACTAGTTTTTCATTAACTGCCATCAGATCAACCATCAAATTACCATATACTTTTCCCAGGCGAATCATTGTGGCTGTGGAGATCATGTTCAAAACCATTTTTGTTGCTGTTCCCGCTTTCATGCGGGTTGAACCGGTTATGATTTCAGGACCTACATCAATAAAAATAGTTAGATCAACATTAACAGGATAAAATGGTTTAGCAGTGCAGGTCAGGTAAATTGTTTTTGATCCTATTTCGTGGCCATAGTTTAATGCAGACTGAACATATTTTGCTGCACCACTGGCGCTAATACCGATAATCACATCCCCTGCTTCAATGCCATGGGTGGTCAGATCTTTAATGGCAGCATCGGGCTTATCCTCAGCACCCTCGATTGATTTTCGCAGTGCCATATCACCTCCAGCAATGATGCCTTGAAACCAATCTATGGGAACGGAATATGTTGGCGGCATTTCTGAAGCATCCAACACTCCCAATCTACCGCTCGTGCCGGCGCCTAAATAAAACACTCTTTTACCATTCCGTAATGCAGCCACTGTTAGCTTTACTGTATCTTCAATTTCAGGCAAAGCATCCCCTACTTTTTGAGCCACGGCCCGATCTTCTCTATTGATCATATCCAAGATTTCACGCACGGATAAATCATCAATCCTGTTCGATGATGGATTGCTTTGTTCAGTTGTCAGGTGTCGCCGTTTGCTCATTGTTTCAGAGTCGTAAAATAACGTTTTGCTTCGTTCATTACTTGTGGTGAAAGCAAGAGCGCCGAAACCATGGTCGGAATGGCCATCAGCGCATAAACCCCATCAATGATATTTATGACCACATTCAGGGAAACGACGGCCCCGAAAATCACCGCAATGACATAAAATAAATTATACTTCTGTTGCCAACGTGTGCCAAACAAATAGCCTGTACATTTACTGCCGTAATAAGATTGCCCAAACATTGTCGTGAGACTGAAGATGAAAACGCAAATTAACAGCAGTAATTTACCCGTACTGCCCAGTTCCTGGCTGAAGGCCATGGTCGTAAGGGTTACGCCGCTGGTTTCATCCCCCTGCCACAATCCGGATAATAAAATGACAATCCCTGTGATGGAGCAGACCACAATGGTATCGATAAAAGGTCCTAACATGGCCACTAGTCCTTCCCGTACCGGTTCACGGGTTTTGGCTGCACCATGTGCCATAGCTTCGGTCCCCAGACCAGCTTCATTGGAAAAGGATGCTCGACGGACACCAGTGATAATTACGGATCCGATCACGCCGCCTGCAGCTGCTTTTCCGGAAAATGCATCACTGAAAATAAGTGCCAGTAGGTCAGGAATATGTGCCAGATTTGTAATCACGATAAATATTCCAGCCAACAGGTATAACGAAACCATGAGTGGTACCAGCCTGGACGCTACATAGCCAATCCTTTTGATCCCGCCAAATATCACAAACGCTACTAAAACAGCAACGGGTATTCCTACCATCAGGTTACCTGTTAAAACAGCATCAGTAAACCAACCATTTTTCATCCAGATCTCATCACGAATGATCTGGGTCAACTGGTTTGCCTGGAACAGAGGTAGGCAGCCAATTAACCCCGCTGTACTGAACAAAATTGCCAAGGCCTTGAATTTCCTTCCCAGTGCAGTTTCTATCACATACATGGGTCCGCCCTGCACATCTCCCCGATCATCTTTTCCGCGAAACATGATACTCAGTGTACAGGTGAAAAATTTCGTAGACATGCCCACAAATGCACTGATCCACATCCAAAATAAAGCCCCAGGCCCACCCATGCTGATAGCCACTGCCACGCCGCTTATGTTCCCCATTCCGACTGTACTGGCTAGGGCTGTAGACAATGCCTGAAAATGGGTTAAATCGCCGGGATCTTGCGGGTTGTCATATTGACCGAGAAGAATTTTGACGCCATGCCTGAAAAATCTGAACGGTGTAAAACGGGAATAAACAGTGAAAAAAACTCCGCCTCCCATCATCAGAATGAGTAGCGGATAACCCCACATGAATGAGGCGAACTCCGAAGCTAGTTTTTCAAGGTAAAGCATTATAAATCAGAAGCAAAAAATAAAATGAAAATACACCCTGAAAAGATGAATTGATTACTCGTGTAAAATTGGTTTACCAAATATTTTCAGTACGCCTATCACCAGAACTAAACCCACTGAAAGACTCACAATCAAGGATATACCCAAACCGGTAAAAATGTATCCCGCAAGCAATGCAATCACGCCGGAAATTAAAGCGTAAGGCAATTGAGTGCGTACATGGTCAATGTGGTCAGATCCTGAGGCCGTAGAGGATAAAACTGTCGTATCAGAAATTGGGGAGCAATGGTCACCGAATACCGACCCAGACAGTACGCCGGCAAATGTAGAAAGGAAGATAGGATCCTGAACCACTTGATTCCCTTCACCGCCCAGTAATTGGATAGACATAGGTACAGTAACCGGGACCAGGATTGACATGGTGGCCCAGGAGGAACCGGTGGAAAAGCTAATAACAGCAGCAGTAAAAAACGTGACAGCAGGCAGGAGTGCAGGAGTTAAAAATCCAGAGGTCAGATCCACGATATATTCAGCTGTTTTCATATCCGCACAGACATCTCCAATAGTCCAAGCCAACACCAGAATAATACAAGCCATAACCATGGATCGTACTCCACTGATCCAGGCATCCATGGCCTTTATCAAGGATAACAGTCCCCCGCTCACAGACATAATGATGGCAATAAACCCAGCCAGGAATGAACCCCAAATCAGACTGGCATTGGCATTAGAATTTCCGATGATATTGCGGATTGTCTTCGGGGAACCATTATCCAGGCCTTCAATGCCGGTAATAAACAAACCGCAAATGGTAATTACAAGCACAGCCAAAATCGGGATCAGGCCGTTACTCCAGTGACTCAGTTTACTTTCTTCAAATTCTCGGACCAGAGATTCATCCACCATAGGCTGAGCATTTTCTGCCAACACGGCACCGGTGGTTTGCGATCGTGTCTCCGCTTTATGCATGGGTCCCATCTCTCTGCGCATCAATACAGTGGCAAAAAGGAATACCAATGTAAATATGCAGTAGAAGGAATAGGGAATACTCTGTAGAAAAGTCAAATACAGATTGGCCGAAATACCGTGTGCTTTATAGGGACTGTCCAAGAGGCTCATCTGGAAAATAGACCAGGTACTGATGGCGGCCAGGCTGGCCACAGGCGCAGCCGTAGAATCCACCAAGTAGGACAGCTTTTCCCTGGAAATTCGGACACTGTCTGTAAAGGGGCGCATCATATTACCCACCAGCAGGGTGTTGGAATAATCGTCAATAAAAATTACCAGACCCATAATAGCTGTGACCAACTGACCCCGGAAATTGTTTGTTGCATATTTAGATGCGGCAGCAACGATCCCCTTTAAACCGCCGTTGGCAGACATCACTCCGATCAAACCGCCGAAGGCAAGAGTAAACATCAAAATAGAGGTATGACTCGAACTTCCCGCCAAAGAGTTCACCAGGTAAGTGTCCAGAGAAGTCGTTAATCCTGACCAGACGCCTCCCGTATGAATGCAAACACCGATCAAAATACCCATAAACAGGGATAAATGAGCCTGCCGGGTAATCAATGCCAAAACAATGGCTACCACGGGCGGCATTACTGATACCCAGGACACTCCACTTTGACCTTCCCCGAACCCAGGTGCAGCCAAGGCCAGACTACCGCAAAAAACGAGTAGAATCGGTAAAACCAAGGGATACCGTTTTACTAGATTCATAGATTAAAAATTATATAAAACACAAGTCGCTTCCAACAAGCAGAAACACAAGTAACGTCATCCATATTAATCCTGAAAAGTACGCAAACCATTTTTTCAGGGCCCGCCAAGTAAAAGTACTACTGTGGGAGGGGCCCATAAAAAGCTCACCAGGTCCGCCATTGTTTGATTTAGTGTTTGAATTAAGTCAGCCAATATTTCCTATCCTGTGTAATTAAAAATGGTTGGGGTAATATATTCCGAAATATACGTATTATATGGAAATTCAACTGAAGAAAAATATCCAGCAAACAATGAAACAACTTGATCTATACCTTATCCGTCAATTTTTGACCATTTTGGGTATATCCATCCTGGGCTTTACCTGCATTTTCCTTGTTGTAGACCTAATTGAAAATCTAGATCGTTTTATTGATAATAATGTACCCTGGAAGTTTGTATCAAAATATTATGTTTATACGGTCCCATGGTTTTTCAATATAGCGCTGCCAATGGCCATGCTGATTGCGACCGTATTTAGTGTTGGTCTCCTGGTCAAACGCAACGAGTGGACCGCCATGAAATCAAGCGGCATAAGCCTCTATCGTATTGCAATACCATTAATAATTATTGGTATTATTATAAGTTATGCATCATTTGAATTTGAAAATAGAGTGGTAAGCAGTGGCAATGAGGTGCGGTCCGCAATCGAACAAAAATACATTAAAAAGAAATCACGCCGGAAAATGAAACACGTTTATAATGACATCTTTTTGCAGAAAAAGGAAAAAATTCATATTGCTTTAGGTAAATATAAAGTTCGTCAAAAAAGCGCGGAAGGTGTAACTATCCTATCAATGAGCGAGGGTATCATTTTGAA
>Ga0207991_1000269_pt1 | contig 36983 bp, 34 predicted proteins | sample ETN07SmetaG_FD_185786 | JGI IMG/M metagenome (GOLD analysis project Ga0207991, IMG submission 185786) | Marine microbial and viral communities from oxygen minimum zone, Eastern Pacific Ocean - ETNP2014F14-07SV275 (SPAdes) (version 2) | ecosystem: Environmental > Aquatic > Marine > Oceanic ...
TGACCTTATTTTATTTGGAGGTGAACCAACCAATATTCAATTGGACAATTGTGATCTTAATAACGATGGGAATTTGGATCTTATGGATTTGGTTGAATTGGTGGACCTTGTGATGGGGCTATAGAATGAATAAGATGTTATTTATTTTGATTATTTCTTTTGCTTTCAGCACAGGGATTGATTCAAGGGTATTAGAATTAGCAAAAAGGGGAGATCAATACCGTGTATGGGTGTACTTCAAGGACAAGGTTGATTCTGAAAAAATAGGAATAAGTCAAAAAACGAATATTCGAAGACAAAAAAGTGGGGTGGTTTCAAGTCATTTATGGCTTGACCTTAAAATCTCAAGTACATACAAAACCCAAATAGAAGAGCTAGGTGTTGAAATAAAAAATGAAAGCAGATGGCTGAATGCAGTTTCTGTTCTCTGCCCAAAAGCGACACTTGAAAATATTTCAAATCTCCCATTCATCGAAAAGATTGAACCTGTAATTGGCTATAAAAAACCAAAGTTGGTTATTGGAGAAGAAATCGAACCCAATTCCCGTGAATACGATTATGGCAACGCTCAAGCACAGATAGAACAGATCAATGCACATGAACTACATAATGCAGGTTATACTGGGGAAAATGTTCGTATTCTTGTCATGGATACGGGGTTTGATCTAACTCATAATGTGTTCGCTAATATTAATGTTATTGATCAGTGGGATTTTATCAATGATGATAATGAAACGGCTAATGAAACTTCGAACGAGCAAAGTAATAATCAAGATTATCATGGTACAGCTGTTTTATCGACGGTCGCAGCCAATACTCCTGGGGAATTTATGGGTGTTGCATTTGATGCTGAATTTTTATTGGCAAAAACAGAAGATGTATCTCAAGAAATTCAATTGGAAGAAGATAATTATGTTGCTGGACTGGAATGGGGTGAAGCCAATGGTGCCGATGTCGTTTCCACAAGCTTAGGGTACTTGGATTGGTATACGTACGAAGATCTGGATGGAAATACAGCCGTTACAACAAATGCTATAGATATTGCTGTCGGTTTAGGAATGGTATGTGTCACTGCGGCTGGCAATGAAGGAAATGATGATTGGTATTATATCATAACACCTGCTGATGCTGATTCAGTTATTGCTGTAGGCGCAGTAAATGATAATGGAGACATAGCATCATTTAGTTCTCACGGCCCAACATATGATGGTCGTATCAAACCAGAAGTTTGTGCCCGGGGGTACCAGACATGGTGTATAAACCCCAATAGTACTACAACATATACTCGAATGAGTGGAACATCACTTGCGTGTCCTTTGGTGGGTGGGGCCACCGTATTAATTCGTCAAGCTCAACCAGATTGGAGCGCGATGCAGGTGCGAGAAGCTATAATTATGACTGCATCAATCTCAAGCAACCCTGATAACACCTACGGATATGGCATACTCAATGCAGCAGCTGCAATAGAATATGATCAATTCACTGGAATAAATGATAGTGGAGTATCTCCAAGTGACTTTCATCTTTTATCTGCATATCCTAACCCCTTTAACCCAGCCATAAAAATAAATGTTTCTTCATCATTGGGAGCACATTTGATTGTTGATGTATTTTCAATAAATGGGACACTAATTGACAATCTTTATTCTGGTATTACTTTTCAAAAGATTAATAAATTGTATTGGCATCCACAAAATTTATCGAGTGGAGTCTACCTAATTCGATCAGAATTGAATAATCAGATACTTTTCCAAAAAGTAACTCTTATTAAATAAATATTTATTTGGGGAGGAAATCCTTGCCTCCCGTCTATAATTCATCGAAATTGTATCCTGCCTTAGCGGATTCTCTATGAGACGTATTATTAAATTTTCACTACTTCAAGCAATACTTGTCTATTGTGCCATCTGGGCAAACGAACCCAATGACAAAGATGAGCAGGTGTTTCCCGTCGATTTATCGGTCTTTGATGGTAATGGCTCATTATTGTTAGATTGGTCTTTCCCCGATTCTATATTACTTCGTGAAACTAGGATTTATGTTCAAAAATCCGGAGATGCCGAGTTTAATCTATTAATTGTGAATCCATCTGACAAACAAAGATTTTTGGATCAAAGCTGCGAAGAAAATTCCCGTTATTTTTATAGGGTAGAGATTGAAGATGTTTTTGGTAGAGTGTTTTCAAGTGATTCTGAAACACCCGTTTTTGGCACATGTCTAGAATCGGAAGATTCGGCATCATTTGATCAATCTGTTGAAAGTATTTTAGATTTATTGTTAACATATATTCAGAATAATTTGGCTGAGATTTCCCCATACATAGACTACCAAAATCTAATTGATTTAATTGCCGTAAATGACCCTACCCAAAAAACTTGGATAGAAAATTATCCACTATTTGACCTAGTAAATGTTGATGAAATGATTCCAACTTTAAATAGTATCATTATGGATTCAGATATTCTCCGAGAGATTTTGGAATTTGAACGTGATTATAGAAATAAATTACTCATAACACCAGATGAATGGCTGTCATTTGTTGAAAATGCATTATTAACCGTTCAGAAGAAGTGGCAATTATTGACATTGAGTTATCCTAAGGCAATAAATCTAATCGAAAATATTGAACCAATACGCATAGTTGGGCTTAACATTTCTAATGAAGAACAAAGAGAATTATATCTTTTTTGGTTCCATCCTGAACAAAATAATGTATCGGAAGCATTTCTATTATCAGGAGATGAATATATTGATTTAGGAGAATTTAAAATTGAAAATGAATCTTTAATATCAGTGAGTATTCCAGAACATTGGGAGACTGTTGATCTAATTCTGGATAATATTTTATTAGAACAACAAGGATTAAATTTTCAACAATCAGTCAGTTTTACCTTAAATGGGGATATCACTCCATCTGATGAGCCATTCAATTTAAAGGTTGGGATCGAAAACACTTCTTTGTGGTTAAACGAATTAATTTGGAACCCCTCAAGTTTGAAACTTCATTTAGAAGTTGCGGGAAATCCTAAATATGAAGAATATTTTTCAATTTATTTGGGAGATAAATCTATCTGGGAAATTGACCCAATTTCGGGTTTTGAAACCCAATTCAGTGATTCATTGATTATTTTAGAGTCAGACATCCATTATCCAATTCAAATATCATTTGAAAAACAAATTAATGGTCTAAGTGAAACGGTAGAATATATTGTATTGGATACGATTCCTATTATGATTCAACGATATCCTGATGGTGGCCCTTGGCAAACAATGGAATTCTCCACATTGGGAATTACAAACGATCCAGGGTTAAATGATTACGAAGCTGAATTATTACCAGAACTATTTGTTTTATATCAAAATTATCCTAACCCATTCAATGGTTTAACTCGGATAACATTTGATCTTTTGGATGACGCAGTTATTTCTCTTTTTGTGACAGATGCTACAGGTAGAATCCATAACAAATTTATAGAAGATCAGTATACTAATTCTGGAACCTACCATTTTGAATGGAACGGAGATGGAAAGTCAACAGGGATATATTTTTTCACAATTCAAGCTCAGGTGGGGTCAATGTCACCTGCCATCATGAGCCGAAAAATGATCTATTTGAAATAACGGTCTTCTTTTTCGTTTTATTCTCTCAGGAGATTTCTGTATTTTCACTTATATGATGAAACGAAATCCTATCATCTTTTTAATCACAATCATCCTTTGGGGATCAGGCTGTGCATCGCACCCGCCCGTTTATCCCATAGAGCCAAGGAAAGGTAAAACCAATATGGGTTTTACATTTTCGGTTGAAAATGTTATTCCTGTCGCATGGGTTCGACGAGGATTAAATCAGTATACAGATGTTGGAATAAGAGTAGGCCTTCCTCTATCTGGGAGTGGTATTGATATAAACCGAATTCTGTTTAGAAAAGACAGAAAATGGGATGCTCTGAATCTTGCTTATAATATTGCACCTAATTCTAGTATTGATTTCACCTACTACAAATTCAAACAAGCCAAAAAAACTAAAAAAGGAAAGTCGCTGGGGGTATCGTGGAGAGGGTATCGTGGGATGTATATACCGGAGGGCGTCTCCAAAGGAGAAAGTCTAAGATTTGGTTTTCTTTATGGACGGAGAATAGGTGAAAAGTATGGGATTGAAATTGGGTATTTTCATGATTTTAGATCGATACCTATTTCGGAACTGTTCACCATCAACTGGGATCCATATGAGTTCGATCTTGAAAATGAAACAGGTTATAAAAATTATGAACATAAATACAATGGGTTTCCATCGGAATATTCACGGTTGACCGGTTTGTCATTTCAATTGTTTATGTATTTGGATTCAACCAAAAAAAAGAAAAAATAAATTTTACAATCCTTTGACAAATGACTGATTCATCCTTTCGGTCTGCCTTATTATCTAAAGACAGGCAAACCTGTCAAAAATTTGTTTCTCAAAACCTAGGATCTTCACTCATTCAAATCCTGAATGACCTTTTATTTTGCAGTATATCTGTTGAACAATCATCAGTGACGGGTTTACATCCCGTTTGTGTCATAAATTCAATAAAAAATTTAATCGGGGATGATCGGGAGAATCCATCAAAACCACTCCTTGAATTTTCTATAAAATATTTGTGTAGTTTTGATTTCCGATCTAATGACACAACTCAATTAGATAAAGTCGTAAGAGATGGAATTGGGCTCACTGCGTTTCTTGGTGATCTTGAAGATGCCTGTCAAAAAGGTGAATGGGATGATGTCCAAATATTGGCATCAAAAACATTTATGGCTTCTGATCAATCTCGTGGAACAATGGATGTGTTAGCTGAATTAGGATTACAGGATTCTGACCGTAATGCCGTTTTCATTTTTCATTTATTACGGGCATTTCAATTCCAGGAAACAAAAGATGACAATTGGGCTTTTACAAAATGTATTCTGGATTGGATAAGTGAAAAATTATTGCCGGAGCCCCATGATCAAGCTGATTCATCTCCTGCTAAAATTAATGATATGATGATAGAATCCGGTGACCTTTCATTATTGGGTGCTATTTCAAGATTATGGGATGGAGATTATGTCAGAATCCGAGGATATCAGAGAGAGTTAAGCCATTGGTGCTCTCAAATTATTATAAGTGATGCAGGACTTGCACCGGATCAAAATCATTGGTTATTGGATCAAGTAAAAAGAAAATTTATCCTGGTAGCAGAAACAATTATTGTCAGTGAAAAATCTCAATCTGAAAAAGCCAATGCATTGGTAATTTTAGAGGCCGTGCGAGCCCTTTCTAAAACTGCTACACACACCCAACTTGGACTCCTTGGAGTAAGGTTGGATGGCTTTATATTATGAAGATTGGCAAATACACATTATACAGCATAGAGACATCCGAATTCGGATTGGACGGCGGTGCAATGTTTGGGATAATCCCAAAACCATTATGGGAAAAGAAAGCACCTGCAGATGAGATGAATCGGATTGGCATGGTAACTCGATCTTTATTATTGGTAAATGAGGATCGGAAAATTTTGATTGATACAGGAAATGGCACCAAGTGGAATGAAAAATTCAAAAAAATCTATAATATAGATACAAGTCGGTATAGTATCGAATTGTCATTAACAAAATATGGTTTTTCTGCAGACGACATAACTGACGTATTTTGTACCCATCTCCATTTTGATCATATTGGCGGGAATACTAAAATTGAAAATGGCGAAATTGTTCCCACATTCCCAAATGCCAAATATTGGGTCTCCCAGGAGAATTGGAATTTGGCAAACCATCCCAGCCAAAAAGATTCCGGCAGTTTTATGGAAATTGATTGGAAAGTTCTAGCTGAAAATGGAATGATAGAAATTGTGGATGGTCACGAATCATTCATAGACGGTATAGACACTTATTTGACTTACGGGCATACAACTGGGTTAATGCATCCGGTGGTTTCGGATGGAAATAAAACCATATTTTATGGAGCTGATATTTTCCCTTTGGCCGCTCATATTCCGGTTCCTTGGGTAATGGCATACGATATCAATCCTGTCATAACGGTACAGGAAAAAGAAAAATTACTTCCAAAAATGGTGGATGAGAATTGGATATTGTTTTTTGAACATGATCCCAATATTCAAGCTTGTACTATTCACCAGGATGGGAAACATTTTATAATGAAAAAGCCGGTGATCATCAGTGAATGAAGAAGAAAAAAAAGAAAAATTATTTCTGGAAGGAATGAAGCAATTCAAGGGCATGGATTATTTTGATGCCCATGAGGCCTGGGAAGATCTTTGGTCAGATTATTATTTGGAAGACCGAAAATTCGTTCAAGGGTTGATTCAATTGGCTGTGAGCTTCGTCCACATCGGAAACGGGAATATGACGGGTGCAAAAAATTTGTTAAGAAAATGTAAAGAAAAGTTTCAGGATTTTTCCGGTGTTCATCGGGGAATTGATGTGTCTGTTTTATTGAATCAAATAGAAATGGTGCGACTCACGTATGACGGATTGGATAATCCTTCCGATTTTGATTGGGATGTCGTTCCTTCTTTGGAGTAGAAAATGCCGGAAGTACTATTGTTTGTGAAGGATTTTGAATTGGGTTCACGCTTATCATCCGCCTGCGTTGATAAAGGAAAAAATGTGGAATTTTCTGATGAAAATACCGATCCCGATTCTTTCCCGGAACCTGTAAAACTCGCTGTTGTGGATATGGATGAAGCCGTTTTTTCTTCCGTTGGTTTGGTAGCAGAACTCAAGCGCCGAGGATTAAAAGTTATTGGAACCATGACAAAGATCAATAACAGGGAACAATCCAAATTACGGGCTGCCGGCTGCGATATTATAGTGCCGCGCTCCAGCCTTATTAAAAATATGCCCAGTTTGTTAGACGAATTATTGACTTGAGAGAATCCAAAATTAAAAAACGGGAACGGGCAGCGGAAATCGTGACTCGTCTTCGAAGATTGTATCCGGATTCAAAGTGTTCCTTGAATTATAAATCTCCTCATGAGTTATTAACTGCAACTATTTTATCAGCGCAATGCACGGACCATCGTGTAAATATTGTAACTAAAGACCTTTTCCTAAAATATAAAAGGCCAGCAGATTTTGCTTATTGCAATGTGACGGAATTGGCAAAGGATATCCATTCTTGTGGATATCATAACCAAAAGTCTCGAAGTATCCAAGGCACCAGTTTAATAATTGTGGAAGAGTATAATGGGGAAGTACCTGATAATTTAGAAACATTGATAAAATTACCGGGAGTGGGACGTAAAACCGCCAATTGTGTTTTGGGCGAAATATATAAAGTTCCATCGATGGTAATTGATACACACATGGTTCGAATTATGGGGCTACTCGGTTTTACGAAAACCAAGGATGCAAAAAAAATTGAATTAGAAATGATGGAAATCTTTGAAGAAACTGATTGGACAAATTTGACACATATGATTATTGATCATGGACGGGCTATTTGCATTGCCAGGCGTCCACAATGTGGTGAATGTGTGTTGGCGGATATATGTCCATCATCTTCTGTTTAATTTAAATAAAAAGATCCTACTATTTAACTTTCATATTCTTTGTTCCCGATATAAAATGGCGGTAATTTTGAATTCTAATATTATTTGCAAGATACAAGTATGTCGAACCCCATTATAACAAAAAAATATCACTTTTGCGCATCCCATAAATATGGAAATTCTGAATGGTCAGAAGAAAAAAACTGGGAAGTGTTTGGTAAAGATTATAATAATCATGGCCATAATTACATTTTAGAAGTATCGATTACAGGTCCCATTGATCCTGGATCCGGTTGGCTAATTGATTTACAAAAACTTGGTGAAATTGTTAAAACGAATGTGGTTAGGATTTTGGATCATTCTCAAATTGAACAAGACATAGAATGGTTTAAGGGAAAACAACCCTCATCAGAAAATATTCTTCTTTGGGCATGGGATGAGATTGCACCAAGGATGGAACAGGGTATACTCCATCGGCTTCGACTTGTAGAAACTCATTCAATCTTCACGGATTATTACGGCCCTGAACAATAATGAATTTCAAGGATAGATTTTATTTAATATTGGCGGGGATCTTTATTGCTTCCCTGGTCAGTTGCAATCTGATATTTCAGAAGTTTTTTACCTGGACGCCATTTGGTATTTATACCTTCGAAATATCCGTTGGAATCCTACCATATCCCATAACATTTTTAGCGACCGATCTAATTTCTGAACTTTATGGTAAGAAAAAAGCAGACCAGGTTGTGATTTCAGGATTAATCGCCAGTGTTTTTGTTATGATTATTGTTCTTATTGCAAATGCTGCCCCAAGTACAGTTTGGTCCCCAGTTGATGATGATCTTTTCCAAAAAGTTTTTGGACTTCAAGGTATGGCTGTTTTTGCGTCCATGGTTGCTTATCTCTCGGCTCAGTTTATAGATGTAAGAATTTTTCATTTCTGGAAAAAGCTGACCAAGGGAAAGCACCTTTGGTTGCGAAATAACGGTTCAACAATTATAAGCCAGTTTGTTGATACTGCGGCTGTCTTGATATTATTATGCTCAACGGGTGTAATTGAGTGGAATAGATTCTGGCTGCTATTGGAAAACGGATTTTTGTTTAAGGTCCTGGTAGCCTTATTGGATACTCCCGTCATCTACGGGGTGATTTATGCATTGAAAGGGAAGATTGAAATCGCTCCCTACGAAGATTAGGAATAATGAATGAAGGATTATAAAAAATTAAAAGAAATCACCCATTCGCTCTTAAATGAAATCGGTGAGGACCCATCAAGAGAGGGTTTATTAAAAACACCGGAACGTGTTGCAAAAGCGTGGGAATTTTTCTCCAAAGGATACACCCAAAATTTAGCTACGGTCATCAATGATGCTGTTTTTCATGAAGATGCGAAAGATATGGTTATTGTAAGGGATATTGAATTTTTCTCTCTTTGCGAACACCATTTGCTTCCATTTTTTGGAAAGGCTCATGTGGGATACATTCCCAATGGGAAAGTGATTGGGCTCTCCAAAATCCCAAGAATTATTGATATGTTTGCACGACGTTTACAGGTTCAGGAACGGCTAACCCACCAGATTGCTAAAGCGATTCAGGAAGTTTTAAATCCCATTGGTGTTGCTGTTGTTATGGAAGGTGTTCACATGTGTATGCAGATGCGGGGCGTTGAAAAACAAAACAGTTTTGCTTCTACCAGTTCTATGTTGGGGCAATTCAGGAAGTCCGCCGAAACACGCGCAGAATTTTTAAGTATTATTGCAAAATAAATGAGTATAGTAAAAACTCCAAAACCACCTTATTATGCTGTTATTTTTACGTCTCAGCATACGCAAAAGGAATGGGCTGAATACGAAAAAACATCGGCTAAAATGGCTGAATTAGCTCAGGGAATGCCGGGGTTTCTTGGTGTTGAATCGGTTCGGGATGAATTAGGATTTGGGATTACATCTGTATATTGGAAAGATTTGGAATCCATTAATGCGTGGCGAGATCACACTGAACATAAAAAAGTAAAAAAGCGAGGACGTGCCATTTGGTATGAAAAATATTTTTTACGCATTGCGAAAGTAGAAAAAGACTATGGCAAAATTTGATTTAGCGGTTTTAGGTGGTGGACCGGGCGGATATGTGGCTGCTATTCGGGGTGCACAACTGGGACTCAAAACCTGTGTCATCGATAAAGATAAATTGGGCGGCATCTGTCTTAACTGGGGCTGTATCCCAACAAAAGCACTTCTGAAAAATGCGGAAGTTTATCATACGGTTAAGAATGCCGGCACTTATGGAATCAATGTAGGAAAAGTATCCGTTGATTTTAAAAAGAATATTAAACGCAGCCGAGATGTGTCCAATCGATTGAGCAAAGGTATCGAATTCTTAATGAAAAAAAATAAGATTACTCATATCGCAGGCACGGGCAAACTCACATCCAAAACGACCCTTGAAGTGAAGAATGGTAAAAAAACCAAAACCGTGGAAGCTGATAAAATTATCATAGCAACCGGTGCTCGTCCAAGATCGTTTCCGGGGATGGAATATGACGGTGAACGTATCATCAGTTATAAGGAAGCTATGGTTTTAAATGCGCTACCTAAAAAAATGATTATTATTGGTTCTGGTGCTATTGGGAGTGAATTCGCTTATTATTACAATGAGTTTGGGACTGAAATTCATATGGTTGAAATGTTGGATCGAATGTTGCCTATTGAAGATATTGATGTGTCTAAAGAAGTAGAAAAAAGTTTTAAAAAAGTAGGTATCAAAGTTTCAACAGGAACAAAAGTTTCTAAGATAGAAAGTTTAAAGACGAAGGTAAAAGTTTATATAGAAAAAAATGGAAAGGAAGAGATTCTCGAAGGAGATGTGGCACTATTGGCAGTTGGGGTTACAGGGAATATTGAAAAAATTGGATTGGAAGAAATAGGAATAAAGACAGATCGCGGAGCCATTACAATCAACGAATTTAATCAAACAAATATTCCGAATATTTACGCCATTGGCGATGTGTCTGGGCCGCCTTGGCTGGCACATGTTGCCTCGGCGCAAGGACATGTTGCAGCCGATCATTTGGCGGGACATTCTCCAAAACCGGTGGATTATTCAAATATCCCCGGCTGTACTTATTGTCAACCCCAAGTGGGTTCATTAGGAATGACAGAAGCCCAAGCCAAAGATGCAGGGCATGATGTAAAGGTTGGCAAATTTTTATTCCAAGCCAGTGGGAAAGCCATGGCTGTTGGAGACACCACCGGATTTGTAAAACTTGTTTTTGACGCAAAATATGGCGAATTGCTTGGGGCTCATATTGTGGGGTCTGAAGCGACGGAACTCATTGCAGAGTTAGGATTAGCAAAAGCATTGGAAACAACTTGGGAAGAAATTGCAATGACCATTCACGCCCACCCAACTTTATCAGAAGCAATAATGGAAGCAGCATTGGATGCATTTGGATCGGCAATTCATCAATGAATATTTTGCCACCAAGTGCGCGAAAGTTCTCGAAGAAAAATCGCAATTATTTAAAACGTAAATATGTAATTACAAAAAATTACGTTTTACACATAAACTTTTTAAATTGAAAAATTAAATGATAGTTCAATCTCAATTAAAAAAGATCACTATCAAAGATTTGGGGTTAGCACCGTATCAAGCAGTGTGGGATCTCCAAAAAAAGATGCAACTGGAACGTATCGAAGGAGAGATCGAAGATACCTTAATTTTGGTAGAACATGATCCCGTTTACACACTTGGGAAAAATGCGGACGAGAATCATTTGCTCCAAAGCCGGGACGAATCGGTGGATGTTTTCCAGATTGAACGTGGCGGAGATATTACGTTTCATGGGCCGGGACAACTAGTGGGCTATCCCATTTTGGATTTATCCAATTATAAAAAAAGTGTGAGCTGGTATATGCGAACTTTGGAGCAACTCACTATTGATGTTTTGAAAGAATTTGGGATTATTGCAGAGCGGATTGAGGGACTCACCGGTGTGTGGGTTGGCGATGAAAAGATTGCTGCTCAAGGCGTTCGTATCAGTCGCTGGGTGACCATGCATGGATTTGCATTAAATGTGAATCCCGATTTATCTTTTTATGAGGGTATTATTCCTTGCGGTATTTTTGATCATGGCGTTACATCCATGGAACAATTGCTGGGTGAAAAACAGGATATGGAAACAGTGAAAAAAATCGTAGTTGGAAAATTTAATCATCTATTTAATAAAAGAGAATTTTAATGGCAAGACTCCACGGATTTACAAAAAAACAGATTTTAGGTATATATCAGAAAATGGCTTTATCCAGGCGCTTGGATGAAAAGATGCTTATTTTATTAAAGCAGGGAAAAAGTTTTTTCCATATTGGTGCATCCGGACACGAAGCTGCACAATTAGCAGCGGCCACTGCCATGCGTCCGGGAGAAGACTGGTCCTTCCCTTATTATCGAGATGCAACATTTTGTCTTGGGCTGGGGATGACGTGTCGAGAACAACTTCTTTGTTTTTTATCCAAAGCAGATGATCCCAATTCCGGCGGTCGGCAAATGCCTCAGCATTACGGACATAAAGAATTGCGAATTGTGAGCCAATCTAGTCCGACGGGGACACAATTTTTACAAGCGGTGGGTTGTGCAATGGCGCGGCGAATGGAAAAAACTAAAGATGTGGTTTATGTTTCGTCTGGAGAAGGGACAACGAGCCAAGGTGATTTTCATGAAGCACTGAATTGGGCCAGCAATGCAAAAGCACCCGTTATATTTCATATCCAAGATAATGAATATGCAATCTCCACCCATAAATCTCAACAATCAGCTGATTCTGTTTATGCCATGGCTGCCGGCTATAAAAATTTATCTCGTTATGATGTGAATGGAACTGACTTTTTTGAAACCAATTTGGCATTTAAACAGGCCATCGACCGAGCACGAAAAGGGAAAGGCCCTTCCATTATTGTTTCAAATGTTGTACGGCTTTTGCCCCATTCCAGTTCTGATGATCAACGGAAATATAGATCGGAAGAGGATTTGGCCGAAGATAGGAAGCGGGATCCAATGACTGTATTGGAAGACCAATGTATGAAAGAAAAAATTATTTCAATGAAAGAATTTGATAAAATTCGTAGTGAAATCCAAAAACTAGTGGATGAGGATGCGTTGTGGGCAGATTCTCAAGATTATCCTGATGTTGATACAGCACTTGACCATATTTATAGTGATGATGAATCTGTGGATGAGCCGGACTTCAATGCCATGGCGGACAAAATTGTTATTGTTGATGCTATTAATCACGCCCTGAAAGAAGAAATGGCACTCAATGATAAAATGGTTATTTACGGTCAGGATATTGCTGATCCAAAAGGTGGTGTGTTTACGGCAACAAAAGGATTATCTGACACCTTCGGAAATGACCGTGTATTTAATTCACCTTTAGCAGAAGCATCCATCATGGGAACCGCAATTGGAATGGCAGTTACGGGATATAAACCTGTGGTTGAAATTCAGTTTGGTGATTATATATGGACAGCCATGATGCAGATTCGGAATGAATTGGCAACCATGCGGTATCGATCAAATAATGATTGGACGTGCCCTTTAGTGGTCCGTGTTCCCGTGGGTGGATATATCCATGGTGCATTATGTCACAGCCAATCAATTGATGGATTTTTTATTCATATTCCAGGGATTTATTTGGCATATCCATCCAATGCTGCCGATGCAAAAGGTCTTTTAAAAATGGCGTGCCGGATGAATGATCCTGTCATTTTTATGGAACATAAAGGGCTTTATCGTCAAGGCTATGCTGCCACGGAAGAGCCCGGCGAAGATTATGTTTTACCTTTTGGGAAAGCACGAATCGTTAGTGAAGGCGATGAACTCACCATCATCACTTGGGGTGCAATGGTTCAGAAATCTATTGAAGGGACGAAATCTTTGGGTTTACCAAATGGGACGGTAGAAATCATCGATTTACGAACGTTGAATCCATTAGACTTGGATACGATAGAAGCATCCTTGAATAAAACGGGAAAGGCGTTGGTTGTGTACGAAGACAATTTGACCAATGGGCCCGGTGCAGAAATTTCGGCATTAATTGCAGATAAATATTTTGAAATGTTAGATGGACCAGTTCGACGAATCGCTTCAAAAGATTCTCCGGTTCCATATAATTGGTTTTTAGAAGAAAAAGTGCTTCCCCAAACATCAGATGTTGCGGATGCTATAGAAGAATTATTGGAGTATTAAATGATTATTGATGTTGTGATGCCCAAAATGGGCGAGTCCATTACAGAAGGAACTATCCTTGAATGGCGGAAAAAAGTTGGCGAATCCATTGAACTGGATGAAATCTTGTTGGAGATTGGGACGGATAAAGTTGATTCAGAAATCCCATCCTCCGCAGCAGGAATTGTTGTGGAAATTTTGGCCGAGCCGAATGATGTAAAGGAAGTTGGGGAAATTATTGCCAAAATTGACACGGATGGAAGTGGTGCTCCGGCAGAAACGCCTGTTGTGGAAGAATCGGTTCCAAGTCCAGCGCCTAAACCCAGCAAAGTTTCGATTCCAAAACCAAGTCCATCACCGAGTGTTTCATCTGGTGGAGATAGGAAATTCTACACACCTGTCGTCATGAAAATAGTGGCAGAACATGGATTACCATTGAATGAATTGGAAATGATTCCTGGTTCCGGTCGCGGTGGACGTGTTACAAAAAAAGATGTGCTCGCTCATATTGAGAACCGTGAATCAGGATCTCCAGTGCCAATTTCTCAAGGGGTTACTGCACCGGCGATACCGCCAATGCAAGCTCCAGCACCGACACCTGTTTCATCTGCTATGGCTGGGCGAACGGAAGAAATGCATCACATGCGGAAATTAATAGCAGGCCATATGCGAGACAGTATCGAAACATCCGCCCATGTGTACGTGATGACTGAAGTGGATATGACACATATTGTTGAAACGGTGAAATCCCAAGGAGACTCTTTTTTAGCCAAAGAAGGATTTAAACTTACCTATACACCATTTATGGTGGATGCGGTTGTAAAAGCGCTCCAAGATTTTCCGGAAATGAATTCATCTATATCGGGAACGAGTGTGACTTACCATAAAAACATCAATGTTGGAATGGCCGTTGCAATTGAAAATGGTCTTATGGTTCCAGCAATGTTTAATTGCGAAGAGAAAAACTTTCTCGGACTTTGTCGTTCAGTGAATGATGTAGCAAAACGGACGAGGAATAAACAAATTTCAGCGGATGAATTAAGCGGTTCAACATTCACGATTACCAATTTTGGTGTGTTTGGTGTAACAATCGGAACACCGATAATAAACCAACCCAATGTTGGTATTCTGGGTGTTGGCGCTATTAAAAAACAACCGGTTGTTGTGGAGTCGCCTCAAGGAGATGCCATTGCCATTCGAAGTATGATGATGCTTTCATTGGGATTTGACCATCGACTTATTGATGGTGCCGGAGGTGCAAAATTCATAGAAAGAGTTCGTCATTATTTGGAAACGATGGATTTAAATACAATTTTTTAATGGTAAAAAATGTCAATTGACCACGTATTAAAATTATATTCACAGACGATTCAATCTTCTTATCTCCATTATGGATTTTGGGATGATCCTGATTCTATTAATTTAGATCAAGTCACATTGCTTGAAATAAAAGATGCTCAAAACAAGTATATTGAACATTTATCTTCTTTTATTCCGGGTGATGTGAAATTGCTTTTAGATGTTGGATGTGGCATTGGCGGGAATGCTGAATATCTCCAAACGAAGGGATATAAGGTTGAAACGTTATCGCCAGATGATTACCAAAAATCTGTCATCAAAGAAAAATTTAATGGAAGCATGGAATTTCACCATTGCAAATTTGAGAAATTTAATCCAGAAAAAGAATTCGATTTGATTTTAGAAAGTGAAAGTGCTTGTTATATCAAGATGGATCAAGGATTTGAGAAAGCCCGAGATACCCTTCGTGACGGTGGTTATTTATTGGCGTCTGATTATTTTGTTCATTTTCGAGATGGGACAAAAAATCCACATTTGAAATCATCTCATGATATGGAAAAATATTTGTCCAGCGCCAAAGCACACGGCTTTGAACTTATCCGAGAATATGACCAAACAGAGAACACAATGCCAACTCTGGATTATGGCAAATATTTTATAGAACGTTTTATAAATCCAACTGTTGAATACGGCGTTTATTCCGCGAAAAAGAATTACCCAAAAACTGCGGCAATAATTGGGAAAATGATTGGTTCTAAAATTGAGAAGAAAAAAGATCAACTTGAGTTGATTGACAGTAGCCAATTCCGGAAATATCGCAAATACATGATTTATTTATTTCAAAAGAAAAATGTCTGAACCCATATCAAAACCGTATAAACCCAAAATCCGTCTTCAAATGACGGATGGATATAAATTTGTGAATAAGGTGGTTCAATCCAACAATCTTCATACTGTTTGTGAAGAAGCACGTTGCCCAAATATCTATGAATGTTGGGATCGTGGAACGGCAACCATTATGATTTTGGGTGATGTGTGTACAAGAGCTTGCGGTTTTTGTTCTGTAAAAACGGGGAAGCCCATTTGGGACGATCCTCTGGAGCCAAGTCGAACGGCAATGGCCGTTAAAAAAATGGACCTTCGTCATGTGGTTATAACTTCGGTGGATCGGGACGATTTGAAGGATGATTATGGTGCAACAATTTGGGCTGAGACAATTCGTCAAATTCACCACCATGTTCCCAATTGTACTGTTGAGGTTCTTACACCAGATTTTAAAGGTCACGAAGCATCTTTGTTAAAAGTGTTTGCTGGAAACCCTGAGATATTTGGACATAATGTTGAATGTATTGAACGAATCAGTAAGCAGGTTCGAAGCCAAGCCAATTGGCAGCGAAGTTTGGAAGTGTTGAAATTTTCTGTGAAAAATAGGCTTCGTACTAAAACAGGAATGATGGTGGGACTCGGTGAGCATTTCAATGAAGTTGTTGAAACAATGAAACAAGTTGTTGATACAGGTGTTAGCATATTCACGATTGGACAATATTTACAGCCCACAAAAAACCATTTAAATGTGGAACGATATGTGGAAGAACAAGAATTTATGGATTACAAATCAATTGGATTGGAATTAGGATTTCATGTGGTTGAATCCGGATCTTTGGTGCGCAGTTCTTATCATGCAGATGAACAAGCAAGAATGGTTATGGACGGGTCATGAATCATAAGATTTTAATTATATTATTTGCTGTCTTCACGGGAGTTTTATTAGGGATTTATATTATTGGGAATGAATCCAATGATGCAGAACTTAGTGATGCAAATTTTAAGCTTGATAATAAACCCACTATCCAAATTGCTAATCGTGGTAAACCCAAAGTTTCATTAAAAAGAGGTTATGAACAAATTGGACAACTTCAAGCCAAAGTTCCTCAAAATTGGAAAAGAGAAAATCCTTCCAGTTCAATGCGGATTGCTCAATTTATACTGCCTGGAAACAATGGAGTCGGAGAATTGGTGGTTTTTTCAGGCATTGGCGGAACAATAGATGCAAACCTTCAGAGATGGTATACCCAATTCAAAAGTGAATCAGGACGTCCCATTTCTGAAATAGCTGAAACTATCCATGATCAAGTAAAGGGGATGGATATAACCTTTTCATATGTTGAAGGTACGTATATTAAATCCTCCATGGGAATGGGTGGCCAAAAGACAGAAATGCCAAATTATGCATTATTGGCGGCCATTGTGTCTGCACCAGATGGTCTCTATTATTTCAAAGGGACAGGACCCAAATCAATAATGGATTCTCAGAAAGAACTATTCCAGCAATTTATCCGAAGTATTGAGAAATTATAAAGTACGCCAGATCAACAGACTTATTTTATTCAAAGAGACGAATCATCAGTGGAACAAAATTGGCACGATCCTTGTAACTCAATTCATTAGTATTTTTCACTAAAAGGACGACTATGGCAGATAAACTTACAGAAAAAGAAATAGAGAATTTTAATGTGAAGGACGCTGATCATTATCCCGTAATGCCATTGCGGAATACTGTATTGTTTCCTCAACAAGTGATTCCTATTTATATTGGTCGGGAACGCAGTTTGAAACTGATCAATGATTTGGATCCAAACAAAAGATATATTGTGGTTGTGGCACAGGAAGACGGATCCATTGAAGATCCCAAACCTGAAGACCTATATGCTTATGGTACCCTTGCTCAGGTATTGAAAGTTTTTGATATGCCTGATAATAGTAAATCTGCGATTGTGCAGGGTATCTCTAGAGTTAAGATTTTGGATTATACCGGGAATGAACCTTATTTCACTGCAGCAGTCGATTCTCTTGATGACGATCCTATCAAGGATAAACTTGAGGTCGATGCATTGGCTGCAAATCTGAGACAGGCTTTTAACGACTTGATGAAAGTAGCCCCAAATCTAACCGAAGAACACTCAGGTATGCTGCGTAATATCCAAAAACCCAACCGACTCACCGATCGTGCTATTTCCATTATGACAATTTCCAATCAGGAAAAACAGGAAGTCCTAGAGGAATTAAATATCAAGAAACGTATTGAGAAAGCGCTCACGCTTATATCTCGAGAAATTCAACGAATCAAGTTAGGTGAAGAAATCCAAACTGAAGTTCATGACGAGATTAGTAAAACGCAGCGTGAATATTATTTGCGAGAGCAAATGAAGGCGATCAAAAAGGAATTGGGCGAAGATGAAGGGTCAGTTGAACTCAAAGAATTGGAGAATAAATTAAAAGACGCTAAACTGCCCGAAGAGGCGAAAAATGTGGCCATGAAAGAGTTAGATCGATTATCTAGAATTCCAACTCAATCTCCAGAATACAACGTTTCCAGAACTTACATTGAGTGGCTATCTGATTTGCCTTGGAGTGAATCCACCAAGGATCGAATTGATCTAAAAGAAGCAATGAAAATTTTAGATGAAGACCATTATGGATTGGAAAAAGTGAAAGAACGAATTATTGAATATTTGGCAGTCCGAAACCTGAAACAAAAGAAAAATCCGGATGGAACTGTACGGGGTCCAATCCTATGTTTCGGTGGTCCTCCGGGCGTGGGTAAAACATCTCTCGGTAAATCAATTGCACGTGCCATGGGAAGAAAATTTGTCCGATTATCCTTAGGGGGTGTGAGGGACGAAGCAGAGATTCGTGGTCATCGGAGAACTTATATTGGTGCTTTACCAGGAAGAATTATACAAAGTATTAAAAAAGCTGGTACGAATAATCCTGTTTTCATGTTAGATGAAATTGACAAACTTGGTGCTGATTTTAGAGGTGATCCTTCATCAGCGTTATTGGAAGTTTTAGACCCTGAACAAAACCATTCTTTCAGTGATCATTACCTAGAAGTTGTCTTTGATCTTAGCAATGTTATGTTTATCTCTACCGCGAATTACCAAGATGCAATTCCACCTGCACTTCGTGATAGGATGGAAATTTTGAATTTTTCCGGATATATTGAAGAAGAAAAAGTCCAAATTGCTAAACGCCATATTATTCCAAAGCAAGTAGAAGAGAATGGGTTAACTGAAGATGAAGTTTCTTTAGATACAAACTCTATCAAAGAATTAATTCAATCATATACGAGGGAAGCTGGAGTGAGAAATCTGGAGAGGGAAATTGCGAATGTCCTTCGAAAGGTTGCTCGAAAAATTGTAGAAGAAAAAACTAAAAAAATAAAAATATCAAAATCAGCGGTGACCAAATATTTAGGTGCGGCAAGATTTCACTCAGAACTTGCAGAACGAATGACTAAACCGGGTGTTGTGACCGGTCTTGCCTGGACTGCAGCAGGCGGTGATATTTTATTTGTGGAATCTACTCGGATGAAAGGGAAAGGTAAATTAACCCTTACAGGTCAACTGGGTGATGTAATGAAAGAGTCGGCAACTGCAGGTCTCACATTTGTACGCTCTCATACAGATGAATTTGATATTGATCCCGATTTTAATGAAAATTCAGATATTCATATTCACGTTCCTGCAGGTGCAATTCCAAAAGACGGACCATCCGCTGGGGTAAGTATGGTTACATCTCTTGTTTCACTTTTATCTGGAATCCCCGTTAAGGAAAAAGTTGCAATGACAGGTGAAATTACACTCCGGGGAAATGTATTACCTATTGGGGGCGTTAAAGAAAAAGTAACGGCTGCACATCGGGCAGGAATTAAGGAAGTAATTCTTCCAGATCATAATCGTAAAGACTTAGAAGATGTCCCTGAACATGTGGCAAAAGATTTAAAATTTCACTTCGCAAAAGAGATTAAAGATGTGTTAAAAATTGCTGTACCGGGCGCATTGAAAAGTACAAAAAAATCTAAAAAAGAGTCAAAGAAATAATTAATTTCGCCAGCTAAAAATAAGGGCGATTAGCTCAGTTGGTTAGAGCACTGCGTTTACACCGCAGGTGTCGGGAGTTCGAATCTCTCATCGCCCACGAAGCCAAGATTAATTGGCTTTAACATCTTACTAAAGATAAAGGAAACAAATGCCAGAAAAAAAACAAGGAACCGTTAAGTGGTTCAATAATTCTAAAGGCTATGGTTTTATCGAATGCGAAGGTCAAAAGGATCTTTTCGTTCACATGAATGAAATTTTGATGGACGGCTTCAAAACGCTTTCTGAGAATCAAAAAGTCGAGTTTGAAGTTGGTGATGGACCTAAAGGTCCTGTTGCTAAACAGGTAGAACCTTTATAGTCCAATCTTAGGATTAGTTAAAAAGCCATCCAACTTAATGTGGGTGGCTTTTTTTTTATAATTTTATCAATAAAGTTGATAAAATATGACACTTTGTATTCATCAATAATTTCTCGAAATTTTCGTATGACACTCTACAATGAAATTATCAGTGCCGCCAAAAAGATCCACCCCTTCATCCGGAAAACGCCTTTTATTCATTCGGATACGTTTTCCGAATTAACCGGTGCAGAAGTTTGGTTCAAGTTAGAGAATCTCCAGGTAACAGGTTCCTTCAAGGCCCGGGGCGCAACAAACAAACTTTTATCTTTAAATGCCACAGAAAAAGCCCGAGGAGTTGTTTCTGCTTCTACTGGAAACCATGGTGCGGCTGTGGCGTATGCCGCAGGTAAATTGGGGATCGAATGTACCATTTATGTTCCGGATGATACCTCATCCACCAAATTAGAAAATATGAAACAATTTGGTGCCAAGATTGAAATTCATGGTCATGACTGTATTCTCGCTGAAGCAAAAGCCCGGGAGGTTGCGGACGGGTCGGGAAAAACCTATGTTTCACCCTACAACGATCTTTTTGTCATGGCAGGGCAGGGGACCATCGGTGTGGAAATTGGATCACAATGTGAAGGATTGGATGCCATTGTTATTTCAGTTGGGGGTGGCGGACTCATTGGTGGAACCGCAAGTTACCTAAAAACCGTTTGGCCAAAGATTCACGTAATTGGCTGTTCACCAGAAAATTCCGCTGTTATGCTCCATTCCATCAAAGCAGGGAAAGTATTAGACCTGGAATCCAAGCCAACTCTATCTGATGGTACTGCCGGCGGTGTGGAGGAAAATACAATCACATTCCCGGTTTGTTGTGATGTGATTGATGAATCTGTCTTGGTCACTGAAGATGAGATCAAACAAGCTATGTCCCTGTATATTGAAAAAGAAGATCAATTATTGGAAGGTGCTGCCGGAACTGCAGTTGCAGCACTATTGGAAAAGAAGGCGGATCTGAAAGGTCAGCGAGTCGGGGTGGTGATTTGCGGCGGGAACATCAGTTTGGATACAGTTCGTAGTATTATAAATTGATCCCGTTCTATGGATCAATTTTTTCGATATTTAACCTGGCTTCTACTATTTTCACTCAATGTAGCTGAAGAAATTCAGGAGCGGGGCGCCAATGCATTGGACCCTTTTCGCTATAGCGCTGCAGGAAAGATCGGCGACAATCCCTTTCCCACCAACCCCATGAGTGACCGTGCCATTGGATATCTGCTCCAGGGGAAAGCCCAAGCCGCCATTTCCAATTATGGCAATGTGATTAATTGGGACGAACATCCCATGGGCATCTGGAATGGATATTCCTATTTACCTTCTGTGGCTTTTTTGGCAGGTGTCCCGGGACAAAAATATTCCAGTGATTTCATCTGGAATAATGTGGAATATATTGTAGATGAAGATGGGGTATCTCTCTATGGCATTTGGGTTTCGGGAGACGCCTATGATGATTGGTTTATGGACGGCGATACGAATTATGTGGGCATCCTTTTTGAAGCAAATGAAGATTTTGGAAATTGGGAACCAGACAGTGTATCAAGAAAAGAGTCCAAGGATTTATTTGACCGCCATAACCAATGGTCCGTTGACCATGATGACAAAAAGATCGCTCTTTCAGTATTTGGTGAATTGGATCCGAATAGATCCGGAGCTCGAATCGGATTTATTTATCCCTGGGCACTGCGGCCCAAATTGATTGAAAGGGAAGACCAGTTTGATTATTACAATTATGGCGCTGACTTGGAGGAATGGACCGATGATGACGAATATATGTATTATGGTTATACGGTTGCAGAATCCTGGATCTCCCGCCAACAAGGGTCACCCAATGGCGAATGGCATGCATCCACTATGGCCAGGGTAAATACGCATAATACGGAAGTGACCAACGGGGATCTTTTTGGAGATACTTATGTAACCGATCCAAATGATACCTATCCGCTCTTGGCTCATAGTGCTTATAGTGATTCCTGGCCGTTACGATATAATGAGAATCTGGGGATACAGGAATCATTTTGGCCTGGCTGGTGGGCGGAAGATTATAATATTAACCTCCCCGGTTGTTCTCAGTCTCGGAAGGATCCGGACTGTTGGGAATTTGTGGAAGGTCGGTTCATTTCAGATATGGATGTGTATATGGAATTTGATGATCGCTGGGCGCATAGAGGTAATATGGTAAATACGAATGATGATTATGAACAAACGGCCTATCCCTTGGGGTTAAAGGTTATGATGGAGGCTCATTCTTATGGTGTCTCCTACGCAGAAGATATATTATTTGTAACTGTAAGGGTTCGAAATGAAAGTGGGGACTGGTGCGCGGAAGATGAAAATGGAAATCCTATTTATGATGAATATGGGAACCAGAAATGTGGAGAAGCCATGATAATGCCCGATGGGACAAAACTTAATCAGGGAAAAGGATTTGATTATCAAGGTACATCCTTAGGTTTCTATTTTGATGCAGATGTTCTTGTTGGCGATGAATTTGGATTCAGTTCATCTTTACATACGAATGATGATGATTTTATGAAATACTACTGGGAAATCTTTGAGCAAAATAATGAGAGGATGCTGATTTCTATGGCGATGGTTGGCGATTTTGATGGACTAAGTGGTCCAGCTCGTGGTTATGCAATGAATGGCGATTCTCCACCCGGAACTGATTTTGGGCTTGTGGCAACTCAATTATTGGATTCTCCTCGGGCTACAGATCCAGTGGATCTGGACCAAGATGGCTCGATTGATATTTTCCCTGGAGAACCTTTGAAAATGACCGATTGGCATTGGTTTGACTGGTATAGTCGCCCAGGCGTGGTGAATATGGAAAGCAATACAAGTAGCTGTTATGCCGGGGCCCTTGGATGTCCACAGGCTAGGAATAAAGAAGAAATCATGTACAAGATCATGGTCGGGGATACCACCAACTTGAGCACGGGTGAAGCTCAGTGGCATTTCCATACGCCAAATCCAGGAACAGACTTGGCGACGGAATTGAATCCACATTTTGATTCCCTGGAAGGATTATATGAAGAAACAGCTTTTTTGAGAGACCCTGAGGGATTAGACTGCTCCATTTTTATGAGTTGTGGCCCCTTTGATCTTCCCGTTGGCAGAGAAGTTCCATTTTCTTTTTGTATTATTTTTGGTCAAAATGAAAATGATTTGATCAACAATGCCCGCTTTGCCCAGGTCATGTATAATTCGCGGTACCAAGGATTTACACCGCCCTCGCGTCCCAATGTATATGTAGAAACAGACACAGGCGCTGTAAAGATCTATTGGGATGATGTTGCTGAATCATCCATTGATGTATTAACTGGTTATTCTGATTTTGAAGGCTATAAGGTTTATAAAAGTATCGATGGTGGAAAAACTTGGGGTGGCGCATCCGATCGGATCTATGATACAGATGGATTATTTGTAGGCTGGCGGCCTTACCAACAGTATGATTTGTTTGCAGATGAAGATTCTCTCCATTGTGTTTATTCGAATAGTTATGAATGTGATGAAGTCCTGAGCCGCGGTCATAGCATCCAAGGAGAAGATCCTTTTTATCCCTGGTTTAGTCTTGGGGATGATACCGGGCTAGATATTATTCGATTAGTTGAAATTGATTGGAAAATCGTTGGTGCTGATACTTTCAAATACTTGTTTGTAGATGAAAATGTAACAGATGGTTTAGAATATACCTATTCAATTGTAGCGTATGATATGGGAGTGGAGCCCACCTATGTAACTCGGTATATTTCTATTGGTGATGGCCAGTATGAAACCGTAATTGATACAAATTACTCCAATCCAAATGAATGGGCAAATCCGGAAGGATATGCCTCGATTGAAAATTCAAAAGGAACTACCATTCTAGACAGGAATTTTGTGCAAGTCTACCCTGGTGTTCAACCCAGGGATAATTTAGACCAGGTCCAAGTAGTACCGAATCCATACATTGTTAGATCAAATTTCAAGGAATCCGAATTCCTGCGACGGATCCGTTTTACCAATCTTCCCAAGAAATGCAAGATAAAAATCTTCACTTTATCAGGAGAAATGGTAGCGGAACTAGATCATGAAAGTGAAACGACCGGAAATGAATGGTGGGATATGCGAACGGTGAACAATCAGGAAATTGCACCGGGACTTTATTTGTATCATATTCAACAAATTGATCCGGAATCAGAAAAACTGATGACAGATCTTGTGGGCAAATTTGCGGTGGTTCGATAGTTGGATTCAAAATGAATAAATTATTTCTCATCCTTTTTCTTTTATCGGTCCTTGGGGGACAAACACAATCCCAGAAAGAAAAACTTAAATCACTCTCGGAAGCTTTAATTATAAAATCTAAAGAAGAAAAGCAAATTGCTATTGAAAAGGCAAATCAAAAGGGCTGGCTCACCACGGGAAAATTGGATAATGGTGAAGAGTATTCCATTCAACGATTAGCCCCAAATGGAATGCCTATTTATTACCATACCGAAAATCTTAATTCAGCAAAAACAATTTCCACAGATGATTTATGGCCCCAGGGTGACAGCCAACTTTTTATGAATGGAGAAGGCATGATTGTGGGCGAGTGGGATGGAGGCGCAACCCGAATAACACATGATGAATTTTTAGGACGGGCATTCCAAATCGATGGCGGAGAAGAAATAAGTGACCATGCAACCCATGTTGCTGGCACCATGATTGCAACAGGTGTTTATTATTCAGCACATGGGATGGCCAGTGAAGCAACTCTACATGCAAATGATTGGGATGATGATAGTGGCGAAATGGCTGCCCAAGCAGGAGACGGGTTGACATTATCCAATCATTCTTATGGACATCGGGGCGGTTGGCATTGGAATTCTTTGGGTGATGATAAATGGGTTTGGTGGGGTGATCCGGCTGTAGATGCAAACGAAGACTATCAGTTTGGTTTTTATAATGAACAAACCCGGGAATGGGATGAGATTGCCTACAACGCGCCTCATTATTTAATTGTTATGTCCGCAGGAAATGACCGCAATGATGATGCGGCAGATGGTACTGAACATTGGGTTTGGAGTTCAGCCATTGATGATTGGGAATTGTCGACTGATTCTAGAAATCCAGATGGCCCATGGGATTGTATTTCTTATCATAAAATTGCTAAAAATGTTTTAACGGTTGGCGCAGTGAACGATATTGGAAATGGCTATGAAAATCCAAGTGATGTTTCTATTTCGTCCTTTAGTTCTTACGGCCCGGCAGATGATGGCCGCATCAAGCCGGATATTGTCGCCAACGGGGTTGGACTTCTTTCGTCTTTTGGAACAGGCGACCAGGATTATGGCACTTATTCTGGGACTTCCATGTCCGCGCCCAGTGTAACTGGATCTTTGGTCTTGGTTCAAGAAATGTACAAGAGTTTAAATGACACACTCTTGCAAGCAGCCACATTAAAAGCGTTGGCAATCCATACAGCCGATGAAGCAGGAAGTGCCCAGGGTCCCGATTATCGATTTGGCTGGGGACTTATGAATACTGCTTCTGCTGTAGATTTAATCCAGAGAGTAGGAAATGGACATTTTATTTCTGAAGAAATTTTGACAAATGGAGATAGTCTTGAATTCTCGATTTATTCCAATGGTGTGGTTCCAATAAAAGCAACAATCACCTGGACAGATCCACCAGGAACACCCATTAGCCCCGCATTAAATCCACCAGATATTATGTTGGTGAATGATCTCGATTTAAGAATTATCCACGAAAATGGAACAGAATATTTCCCTTGGGTTTTGGATCCAATAAATCCCGGATATGTTGCTACAACAGGTGAGAATATTGTGGATAATGTGGAACAAGTTTTCATTTCCGAACCGGAACCGGGAGATTTTACGATCCGAATTCGTCACAAAAGCGATATTGGCGATGGACAAGCGTTTGGCTTGATTATTTCATATGGGTATTCGGGTCCTGGTACGCATCATGTGGCATCCAATGGGAATGATGAAACGGGGGACGGATCGGAGGATAATCCTTTTGCATCTATCCAAAAAGCGGTGGATGAATCGGTCTCTTGGGACACTATTCTTGTTGCGCCAGGAACTTATTATGGCTCCATTGAGATCAATTCAAAGGGAATCATTCTGGCATCTCATTTTATTTACTCCGGTGATGAGACGGATATTGCCTCAACAGTCTTGACGATTGAAGATCCCAATCCAATCCTTTATTTACATCAGACAGGGTCTGCTATGACTGTGACGGGATTCACCTTTTCTTTTGGTGCCGCGTATGATGATAATAGCATTGAGTGTACCTCTGGAAATGTAACCATTGAAAATTGTGTTTTTACCCAAACTGGACCGGAGGCAGATTGTGGTGCAATAAGTTTTGGGAGTAGTCATGGTATTATTAATAATTCGCGGGTGGAAAATATGTCCGGATGTTTTTTTGGTGCTTTATATGCTTACAATTCAACTATAGAACTGGATCATTTTTCGATACTCAATACAAGTGGAACTAGTCAAATTATTTATTTACAGAATTCCCAAATAGATATGAATTTTGTGACACTTTCCGGGAATTCTGTAGATGAAGATTACAGTATTATTCGCATGTATAATGGATCAGAATTGAATGTGCTCAATTCAATCTTATGGAATGAAGGTGCGACAGAAATTGCATTCAGAGCTCAGGGCGAAGAAAATTTTGTTTCCATTTATTATACGGATTTGAATGGCCATATTGCTGGAATTGAAACTAATAATAATGGTTCATCCAATTTCGGGTTGACCAATGTGATGGATACTGATCCACTGTTTTGTGACACCAACAGCAACGATATTCAATTGTCGGGGAATTCTCCTTGTGTGGATTATTCCAATATTGGCGGTCCCATCGGTGCTTTTGATATTGGCTGTGAATTTGTTGGAATTGGAGACCAAGCGACAATTCCAGGTGAATTTCAATTATTCCCAGCCTATCCAAATCCCTTCAACCCAAGCACTACGATCCGGTTTAATATTCCGGTAGAAACGCGATTTATCACTTCTCTACGTATATTCGATATAACAGGTCGTTTGGTGGAAAACTTGTTGAATGGAGTGATTGATCCTGGTGGACATGAGATTGTTTGGAATGCTTCAGGAAAATCTAGTGGGATTTATTTTGTTAAATTGACATTGGATAAGCAATCAAAAATTCAAAAATTAATCTTATTAAAATAAGCGACACTATTATGAGACAAATATTTATTTACATCATCTTCCTGAATTTTCTTTCTGGACAATCCTCCACATGGGATATTATCCAGGACACGATCTGGACACCCAAATGTGTCGTCTGCCATGACCATGGACTATATTTTGCAGAGCAATCCGGATTGATCCTGGCAGAAGATGTGGCTTATGAGGAATTGATCAATGTGATTCCAACAAATGCTGCTGCAGCAGAAGACGGACTGGAATTGGTCGGTTCTGAAGGAATCGCCAGCGTTTATACCAGCTTTCTCTGGGAAAAGATCAATGCTGCTGATTATGAGCATTTTTACCAGGAACATCCTGAGTATGGTAACCTGATGCCCCTTGGGGCTGGTTTTCTCACCAACGGCGAAATAGAATTCATCCGCCAATGGATCATTTCTGGCGCACCAGATTCAGGTGAAGTGGCTGATGTGAGCCTGTTAGAGGATACAACACTATTTGAATTCCCTGAATTCGAACCACTGCCCCTACCAGAAAATGGGATTCAATTTCATGTTGGCCCTTTTGATATTGCGCCGAATTTTGAACGGGAATTCTTTTATTATACAGAGATTGATACGCCTGATATCCTCTACGTAAATCGCATTGAAACAGTCATGGCTCCGGGAAGCCACCATTTTATTGTTTATACCTTTGATGATGATTTACCAGCGCCTTTGCCACCACCAGGTGAGTACCGGGACTTGAGAAATCCAGATGGGAGTTATGATAATTCGGTTCTTTATTACATGGCGTATAATGTTTTTATCACTGGAACCCAAACTCGATTCTTTGACTATAGTTTACCTGAAGGCGTAGCTCTTAGAATAGATCCAGCTTTTGGGTTTGATCTCAATTCCCATTATACCAACTATTCCAATGATACCATCCAGGGTGAGATCTATAACAATTATCATTTTGTTGATTCAACTGAAGTGGACCATATTGCAGAAATTCTTCAATTGAATGGTACGAATCTTATTTTGCCACCTGGCGAAGAAACAACATTGAATGATTTATATTGGTACAGTAGCACCATATCCATTTTCCAATTGTGGTCACACGCTCATAAACATAATACGGAATTCAGGGTGTACCTTGTGAATCAAATTGATCCAGATTACCGGGAATTGATCTATCTTTCTTTGGATTGGGAACACCCGCCAATCATTGAATATGATCCGCCCTTGGTCCTTCATGATGGGGATGGCATTGAATTGGAAGCAACCTATGTTAATAATACGGATGAAGAGATTCATTTTGGCTTATTAAGCACGGACGAAATGATGATCCTTTTTGGATTGTATTATGAGGGTGAAGAATTGGCTACAGATGACACTGACGAACCAATACCTGCAGAATTTGCGATCATGAAAATTTATCCCAACCCCTTCAACCCAAGCACCACGATCCGGTTTAATATTGGTGTAGAGACACGGCATGCCGTGTCTCTACTGCAAATATTCGATATCACCGGTCGTGTTGTGGAAACGTTGTTGAATGAAAAATTGATAACCGGTGAGCACGAGGTGGTTTGGAATGCGTCAGGATTTTCAAGTGGAATTTATTTTGTGCGCTTGCAATCTGGGACTGTTGTCCAAACGCAGAAAATAGTGCTGGTGAAATGATTAACCTCAGAAAGATCTCTCAAATTTTTAACCATATATTATTTTTATATAACGGGGAAACAAATCTGGATAGATTTATATCCCCAAAAGAAACGGGTCCTAGACCCTGGAGAAATCGATGAGAATCAAATACATCTTTCTGGCAGGATGCATGATATCCAGCATTTCAGCCCAAAATAACCCCTGTTTCGATGAACTCTATCTGGATCTGAAACGAAAGGGACTCGCCAACATGGATGATCGGGAATACGATTATTTCACTCGAAAGGATATAGAATGTGGTTCCAGGAATGAAATAAGCCCGAAAGTTTTGAATGATTTAAAAAACCTCCAGGCTTCATTTGATGCGATTCAATCCCAAGTAGATGCCATGGGGGAATCCAAAGTGGACATGGAAGCCATTTACGGGCTGGGCCGGATGAAATCTTCTGATCCGGAATTAGATATCATTACACTTAGTCGTTATCATGATACCATCTTAAAACAGGATATTGATCATGTGTTAGACAGGGTTTTGGCTATCCGTGGAGAATTTGACGAATTAACCAAAGATAAAAAATCTTTCTCAGATGATCTCATTGTTAATTCCATAACGGTTAAGGATAACAATAATGGCGGCTATATTAAAACAGTAGACCGGGAGGGTCATACCACTGCTTTCCTAGGAACCGTTCCAGAAAAAGGCGGTCGATTAGTGATCTATAATAATGATGGGCAAGGCGTTCTTTCCGCAAGTGCACCCAAAGGAGATGGTATTTTAATGACCTTGGATGGTAATGGAAAAAAATCTGTTCGTTTGGGGACAAATAGTAAAGGGAAAAGTGAATTGCAGGTCTTTGGAAACTTGGGAAAAAAGAATTCTCCAGCTATTGCAATGAATCTTGATGAAAATGGGAATGGCAGAGTTCTGACAGCCTCGGTTTCCGGTCGCCCAACTTCCTTTATTGGGTCTGATAAAGGCGGGAAAGGCGTTATAGCTACCTACCATTCTTCCGGTTCAAGGTCTTCCATTATTACATCCACGGAAAAGGGAGAAGGAGCCATCGGATTATTTGATCGAGAAAAAACGATGAGTTGGAGAGAAGTGGCTAAAAAACCAGATAAAAAGAAACGGAAACCCAAAAAGAAATGACATTTCCCAGATTCCATCTCGCATTTCCCGTCCATGACCTTGAATTAGCCCGGAAATTTTATACGAATGTTCTGGGATGCTCTTTGGGCCGGGAATCAGATAAATGGATCGATTTCAACATGCATGGCCACCAAATTGTGGCTCATTTATCTCCAAAAGATTGTTCGCCTGTTCAAACAAATCCCGTGGATGGAGACAAGGTTCCCGCCAGGCATTTCGGGGTGATTCTGCCTTGGAACGAATGGGAAACAATGTGCGAAAGGATTTCCCTGTCTCCCGTTAATTTTTTGATCGAACCCAAAAAAAGGTTCAAAAAGAGCAAAGGCGAGCAGGGTACATTTTTCATCCTAGATCCTAGTGGAAATGCCCTGGAATTCAAATCCTTTAAGGATGATAAAATGGTGTTTGAAAAAAAATAAATAGGAGTTCTTTAATGAATCAAAATCAATACAATTTAATATCTGCTTGTATTTTCACCCTGGTCGGGCTGCTTCACATGCTGCGCGTTTTCAACGATTGGAACCTAATCATTGGTGACTGGGGTATGCCCAGAGAGGTGAGCCTATTTGCGGTTCTTTTACTTGGAACCATGAGTGTGAACGGCTTCAGGATTTTACGGAGGAAATAATCCAAATCCATATTCTGTTTCTTCCCTAAATTTCTACAAATATGAAATCGGAAGTTCACTATGATACTGTACAATTTTTTTCCACGTCCCGAGTGGAAATTCATAAGAATTAATTAAACGGACACAACATGAAACATATAATTAGTTTATTCCTATTCTCTTCAATCACCATTCTTTTTGGACAAGGCATTCCAAATGGCGATATACTAAATGAAACACCCCTTTATCCAATACCGGCAGAAATGACCTTCGAGGAATACCAGGATATGAATCGGCGGCTCACCATTGGCCTTGCGCTCACATCCATTCCGATTCCCGGAATAGTTCATCGATATGCAGGCGAAAAAAAGAAGGCTCGCCGACTATTCATGATCGGTGCGGGTGGATTAGGCCTGATGGTTGCAGGTGCTACCATGATGGATGAAGGAGAATTTCCGGAATCTGATTATGATGTCACGATCCTGAATGCCGGTGAAAAAAACGAAAAACGGTTCGAGAAAATTCCCATAAACCAAGTTGGAGATGATATTGGATACAAATTGGTTCCAATGCATAAAGAGATGGACGGTTCCGGCGGTGGATTAATTGTTTTAGGTGCCATTGTTTTGGTAGGAGATATTTTTTATGATTGGTTCCATGGTTGGAAAATGATTATTAATAAACGGGATGCAGTCCGGTATAAATATGGTCAGCAAATGCAATTCTCAATTCACCCCCATATTAATCCATTGGCACTAAAGGCAGGATTAAATTTCAATTTGTATTTTTAATTACCAATATCTCACCTTTTGTTTAATAAAACATGAAATGGTTTTTTCTGACTCTTATTCTCAATTTGGGCTGTTCTCAAAACGCGGATAGTTATGAGATCAAACGAAAAATCATGGTAGAAGACCAGATCAAAAGACGGGGTGTTGAGGACAAACTTGTTTTAAAAGCCATCCAAAAAGTTGAAAGAGAAAAGTTTGTTCCAGAAAAATACCATGCTTTAGCTTATACTGATGGACCATTACCCATCGGTTATAAACAAACCATCAGTCAGCCCTATATCGTGGCTTACATGACGGAACATCTCCAGGTTGATAAACAACATAAAGTGTTGGAGATAGGAACCGGCTCCGGGTACCAGGCAGCCGTCTTGGCGGAAATGGCTAAGCATGTTTTCACCATTGAAATTATTCCCGAATTGGCTGAAAGCGCAGAAAAGGTGCTTGATGAAATTGGGTATAAAAATATCACGGTGAGGGCCGGTGACGGCTATAAAGGCTGGCCCGAGGAAGCGCCCTTTGACCGAATTATGGTTACAGCAGCACCAACCAAAATTCCCGAAAAACTGGTGGAACAATTAGCGCCAAACGGGCGCATGATCCTTCCTGTTGGCGAAGATGTTTTATCCCAGTATTTATGGGTGATCAAAAAGAATAAGAAAGGTGTTGTCACCAAGGAAAAAATCTTGCCTGTCCGATTTGTGCCCATGGTGAAAGAATGATTTTAACTTTAGTTTCAAACTCACATCGAAATAAGCATGAATAGATTATTGATTGAAAGTTAGGGTCAATTTCCATTACACAACATCCTACCATCTTTTTATATGTAGATTTTTTCGGATCAAAGTTTCAGACACAAAAACTGGTTTTATTGAAATAAATTCAGCCCGATATGAGATGGACTATATTTTCAATTCTGATTTTCAATCTAAGTTTCTCCCAGGGGAAATGGTATAACGGAAACCTGAAAGGGATCGATGAGATCAACCTGGAAGTGAATCTCCAAGGCAGTGATGAAACAGCCTGGCAAGGTCGAATTACCCAATTTATCCAATTAGCCTTGCTCGATCAAAAACTGAAGACGACTTTTGCCAATCCCATGCCGAAACTGGTTGTTGATATTCATATTATCGATTCCAGTGTTGAACCTGTATCCTCATTCCTGATTAACTATTCCGTTTATAATTACGCCATTTCTGAATCCATTTAATCCGACTACCACGATCCGATTTAATATACCGGATGTAGAAACACGAATTATTACATCTCTACATATTTTTGATATTACGGGTAGAATGGTTGAAACATTAGTGGACGGAATATTAGAACCGGGCACACAAGAGATTAAATGGAATGCCGGCAAATTTGGATCAGGCATGTATTTCGCACGATTAAACTTTGGAAATGAGAACAGAATACAAAAAATTCTTCTACTTAAGTAAAAATCTGACTCATTGCATTACATGAGTTTCTGAGGGTACATTTCGTGCCTTATGAGAAATCTACCAACGACAAAGGGCCTTCGTAAAAAGGTCAAACCAGATGAGATCCTGGATTCCATTGATCAATCCTATCAGAAGAATCTCGATAAATTACGATCCAGTCTGGGCCAACCCAATAGCCCTCTCTTAAAATATGAGCGGGATCTCCAAATTTCACTTTTAGAGACATCTCCTCAGCGAGATGATGAATTGATTGATAATATGGCCTCTAAATTAAAGGATACGGTTTATTATTTATCGCTCCCTAAAAAAGAAAGAACACTTGTGACCCAAAGAATGCGGTCTTATCATTCTGAATTGGTTCAAAACCAATTGGTCCGAATAAACCTATTATTGGAAGATGCAGAAATAGGATCTCCAAAGCACGGACGTGATCCAACGCCAAAACATAAGGGGATGAATCTCGTTCGTGAAATACTTACAAGAATCAAGAAAGACCTTGAAATTGAAAAAGGTCACTGGGATAATTTGTCCCGGGCCGGATATCTCACAGGCCTTCAAAATTCAATGGGAGAATTCTTTGTAGCTTTAAAAAATCTTAGTATGACTCAAAAAGATCAGATTACCTTGGTGCAGCAATTATTTGATGATTTTAATGTGGATTGGGAAGAGGGTGATCGGGAAAATATTAGGGTATCTCTCCAGCAATCAGCATTGGCAAATTACGAAAAGACCCAGCGTGACATAAGGCAGATCCCCAGTACATTCTTTTCTAAATCCCTTTCAGAAGAATTAGTAACGGATTTGGTTGATCATGCCCGGATCATGAAAAAAAGATTAAGACGATTTTGACAAGCAAATTGAATTGAATATGTCCAAGAAAGCATGAGACAAACATTTCATTACACAAGGGGCGAGATGGTCAAGACCGGGGTTACCTTCGGGTCAGCATTGGCAATGGCTATTTCATTTAATATGAATCAATCCGTATTCTGGGCTTTGATCCATGGACTCTTATCCTGGATCTATATGGTCTGGTACATATTGATCTACTAGGAGATAATCATGAAAAGACTTCACAGAAATCCATCCGAAGGTAAAATTGCTGGAGTCTGTGCAGGTATAGGCAATTATTTTGACATTGATCCTGTCATTGTTCGCCTGTGTTTTTTATTCACACTTTTTTTAGGGTGCGGACTTTTAGTTTATATCATCGCCTGGATCATTGTGCCCAAGGATACAATGAAAGCCATGTATCCGGGTTCAGCAAAAACTGCATAAATACAAAAATAAAAGTAATTTTTTAAGGGCAAACATGCACAATTTAAATTTTTAATATTCAAATATGATTATTGATTCATCGTTAACAAGTGGATTTAGTTTAGGTATCTCAAAATATCGCTTCTCATTTTTTAGTCCAAAGCCGAATTTTCGAAATGAAATTATTGAATTGCATGGTATTAAGGAGGTGGGTAATGGAAATTAGCATAGCGGTTCAAAGCCTTAGGTACAGAATTGGGTAATTTAGAATGAGAATATTTTTGTCAATTTGAACATGAAAAAAGGAGCTAAGATGCAATATTACACAACCAGAATGGGTTTGATTTAATTAATTATGTTAAAATATTCATTGGCACCACTCGTTTTAATTATTTTGATCATATGTGACTGGATGGGTCCACAGTTTGCTTGGATCTTTTTTATTGGGTTTTCCTTGTTTATCGTCATTGGAGACACGCTTGCAGGAAATGATACACAACAGTATCAAGAGGATGGGAATCGGTTTAATCCGTTCTTATATCTTGTATTGCCCCTGCTGTTTTTGAAGATTTTTAATATAACGCTGTTGGGCATGGGGAATCCTGATTCATGGATCCATTCACTTTTATCTGGGGCATCATTTTTTAATATCTGGATCAGGCCAACCACTCATTTTGATCTTATAGGCATGATCCTGTCCTCGGGCTTGCTCATCGGCGGAATTGGAACAGTGGTGGGTCATGAACTGGTTCACCGAAAAAGAAGATCAACAGGATTCAAGATTAGTAATTGGCTCTTGGCTTTAACCTGGGACCCGGCATTTGGGATCGAACATGTCCATGGACATCATAAATATGTGGCAACCTACCAGGATCCTGAATCGGCTCGCCGGGGTGAAAGTGTTTATCATTTTATTACAAGGTCAACATGGGGTACTCTGCGGAATGCCTGGAAATGGGAAAAGGAAAGATTAGCTGGGAAAGGATTAAGCCCTTTTTCCATCCATAATCAAATGTTCCAGGTCTACGCCCGGTCAGCACTCATAACAGGTGTGGTGGCACTTGGAGGTTCAATTAGTCTTATCGTTTATTTTGGTTCAGTGATCTGGGCCAAGATCCTATTAGAAACAGTGAATTATCTGGAACATTATGGGCTGGTCCGTTTGCCGGGCACAGCCATTGAACCGCGGCATTCCTGGAATTCAAATCACCGGATCAGCAGTTATTTGTTATTTAATCTCACCCGTCATTCCGCCCATCATGAAAAAAGCAACCTTCCCTTTTGGAAAATGAACCCTTATAGTGATGCGCCCATGTTGCCTTATGGATATTTGACCATGGTGTACTTTATATTATTAATACCCTGGGTTTACAGACGAATCATGATCAGGGAATTAAAAGATTGGGATGACCATTTTGCTTCAAGGGAAGAACTGGAACTTCTCAGCCAATATCAATGAATAAAACAATGGGAGACATGTTTCTTCTGGATCCCGAGATTACTTTCCTGAACCATGGTTCATTTGGTGCCTGTCCAAAACCGGTTTTTAAAGTGTATCAGGATTGGCAGAGGAAATTGGAAAAACAGCCCGTTCAATTCATGACGGAAATACTCTATGATGGCTTGAAACATTCTCGGGAATCGTTAAGCGAATTTGTTGGCTGTCATGAAGATGAAATAATTTATTTCCCCAATCCAACCACAGCGGTGACCAATGTTATTTATAATTTGAATTTGAATCCAGGAGATGAAATCCTCATGTCCAACCATGAATATGGCGCATTGGTTCGGGGTTGGAAAGAATGGGGAAAAAAGACTGGGGCTAATATAATTCAACAAGATATTTCTACGCCTGCAACGACGGAAGATAAATTCATTGAAGAATTTTGGAAAGGGTTAACACCCAAGACAAAAGTCATTTTTCTCTCCCATATCACCAGCGCTACTGCTCTAATATTCCCTATTGAAAAAATCGTGAATATGGCTAGGGAAAAAGGCATCCTAACCATTATTGATGGGGCACATGTCCCTGCACATATTCCCTTAAATATTCATGAATTGGGATGTGACTTTTATACAGGAGCCTGTCACAAATGGCTCTGCGGACCGAAAGGCTCCTCTTTTCTTTTTGTAAAAAAAGAACACCAGGATTGGATCAAACCACTGGTGGTCAGTTGGGGGTCAGATGGAGATGATCCGACACCATCAACATTTTTACAAGATTTTCAATGGCAAGGGACCAGGGACATGTCTGCTTTTTTAACTATGCCCACTGCCATTGATTTTTATAAAAAAGAGATCAGGCCCTACCAGGCAGCTTGCCAAAAGATCATCCAGTATGCGTATTCAGAGCTTCAATCCACTCTCAATTCCTTACCGATTTCTCCAGGTGGGTCCTGGTTGGGACAAATGGTGGCACATCCGCTACCAAGTCAAAAAAATCCTGATTTAAAGGAGAAACTCTGGAAAGATCATCAAATTGAGATTCCTATTTTTGAATGGAATAATCAGCACTATATCAGAATTTCAATTCAAGTCTATAATTCTAAAAATGATGTTGATCTTTTAATGAGTGC
>Ga0207991_1000271_pt1 | contig 36932 bp, 34 predicted proteins | sample ETN07SmetaG_FD_185786 | JGI IMG/M metagenome (GOLD analysis project Ga0207991, IMG submission 185786) | Marine microbial and viral communities from oxygen minimum zone, Eastern Pacific Ocean - ETNP2014F14-07SV275 (SPAdes) (version 2) | ecosystem: Environmental > Aquatic > Marine > Oceanic ...
CTTGCTCCATGGATTATATTATAGGTCCCATCAATTTCAACAGGGGCATCATTAACTCTTTGCGCAGAATTGCTAACTTTTCCTGGAAATACTTCAGAAAATTCAAACTTAATTCCTTCCATCTCCTCAGCATTTGATTTGTACTCTTCATCAAAAATAGCTTGTTGCAAGAAAATGAGAGTCTGTTTTTCTATTGGTAATTCAGAAAACACAGCTTGATTTCCATCAGTAAATACTGGTTCATACTTATCTTCATATGCATTTAAATATTCTAAAATATCTGATTTTGCATCAGTAAAATTTCCACTATAATTTAATTGAATATCAGTTAGGTATTTTTGTAATTGACTTTCAGATAATGGAGAGGAACCATTTACATGATTTGTCATCGCATTCAAAGCTGTAGTAAGTTCAGAAAGTAACGTATTACTTTTTGGTGAATATATTTTTAAGTTGTCTACTAGAACTGTTGAAGTGAAACCATTATATGGTAAAGAACTTGAATTATTTAACCATCCTATCCTAATGTAATTATCTTTTACTGCTTGTTTTATTTTATCTAAGTTATAATAACTATCAAAATATGCAGAGAATGATGTATTATTAAGAATTGTAGTCCATTTGTTCTTCTCAAAATCAAGAATTAATCTGAATTTAACAAATTCACCAACATCAAACGTTCCAATGTTATTTCTACTTCCTCCCGGATGATTTTCTACACCCTCATTATATCCTCCATCAGTATAATTTAAAATAACTTTATAATTATTATCATCAATTTTATCAGTCCAAACATTAATTCCAGTTGTATTATCATTCCAACCAGCTGAGAGTTCAAGTAATTCTTTCCTTCCATCATCGCTTCCAAGTGTTGTTATCTTAAAATCAAAAACAAACTCAATACTTTTATCAAAATCCAGTTGATTATTTAATGACATAGGTAAGTATATTCCTTGTGTGGGATCTAAAAGAATACCTAATTCTGACTGACCAGTAGTATAAACTGGAGTAGTATTGCTAATGTTGCCATTTACAGTATAAATACCATCAAATCCTGAAATATTGTCCGTTAGATTATTTTCAAAATCGTAAGAAACTATTTGTCCATAAGAAGTTGAAGAAACTAATAACAATAGAATTAAGATATATTTCATTTTACTTTGGTAATTTTTTTCTTCTTAAGTCTTCAGTATAAACGTAATAGTCCTTATCAACTTCAATAATTTTATTTTTAATACTCATCTCTTTCCAAGAATTTGTTGGAGACAACCATTGCTTTTTTTTATCAATTATTACTTCAATAGGCATATTAAATCCATCAATTGTATTTGACCATCTGTACTTGAACTTTTTATTTTTAATTGTATATTCTAAAGTAGGTATTCTTATATCCCTTAGATATTGATCGAAGATATATTTTAAATCAAAACCTATATTTTCTGAAATGTAATTTTCAACTTGATTGGATGTGACGGTTTGGTGGTAAAATGTTTTGTTTAAACCTCTCAAAGTTTTTCTCCATTTTTCATCATCATTAGTAATCTGCCTTATGGTATGAAGTAAATTAGCTCCTTTTGAATACATATCTCCTGAACCTTTACTATTTACATCATATATTCCAATTATTGGCTTCTCATTTTTAATTCCTCTTCTTGTTCCTATTGTATAATCTGCTCCAGCTTCTTTTCCATTATGATAGTTAAGAAATAAATTTTCTGAATAGGCTGTAAATCCTTCATGAACCCACATGTCTGCTATATCTATATAGGTTATGTTATTAGCAAACCATTCATGGCCTGATTCATGAATAATAATAAAATCAAATTTTAACCCCCATCCTGTATTAGAGGGATCTCTCCCTAAATAACCTTTTAAATATTTGTTGCCATAGGTAATAGAGCTCTGATGTTCCATTCCTAGATATGGAACTTCAACTAATTTGTAACCATCCTCATAGAAAGGGTAGGGACCAAACCAATGTTCAAAAGCTTCTAACATTTTTGGTACATCCATGAAATGAATTTTTGCTTTTTCAAGGTTGTACCTAAGAACATAATAGTCAACATCTAATTTTCCTTTTTCACCATCGTATATTTCTGAAAATTTGACATAATCTCCAATATTTACGTTGACCCCATAATTATTAATAGGATTATTAACAAACCAGTGATACGTTGTTGTGTTATCATCATGTGATGAAACTTCCCTTAATCTTCCATTAGAAACATTCATTAAATTGTTAGGAATATTAATACTCATTAACATGCTATCTACCTCGTCATACATATGATCTTTATTGGGCCACCATACACTTGCTCCGAGACCCTGACAAGATGTGGCTATAAAGTGGTTGCCATTTTCATCTTTTTCCCATGAAAATCCTCCGTCCCAAGGAGCTCTAACTGCTTCTTTAGGTTCTCCTTCATACTCTACTACGACATAATTAACATCTCCAATATTTTGTGTTTCTTCTAGCTTTATAAAGTATGCATTTCCATCCCTATTAATTTCCAAAGCAGTATTATTTTGTGTAGCAGATGTTATCATTAAGGGTTCTTGTAAATCAATCTGCATCATATCGTATTTTTTTAAAACAGTATATCCGATTGTATTTTTTCCTTTAATAGTTTTTTTTTCTGGGTTAACAGAAATATCTAAATGATAATAATTTAAATCCCACCAAGCTCTTTCAGGTGTTATACTACCTCTTAATGTGTCTTGTCTAGTAAAAGGAGTTTCTCCAGAAATTTCCTGTGCGATTAATTCTATAGATATTATAGATAACAATAAAATTACTATTCTAGAAATTCTTACCATAATTGAGATTCTAATTTATATAAAAAACTATTATAACGCCACTGTCATATGCTTCAAATTGTATTTTTATTTCAATTTTAGTAGATTGTTCACTTCTCTAAAAAATAAAAATGTTTATAGTAGAAAATTATACCCTAGCCGTATTTTTATGTATTATAACAATGTTCTGTTGGGGTTCTTGGGCTAATGCCCAAAAAATGGCATCAAAATCTTGGTCATTCCCTTTATTTTATTGGGACTACTCTATAGGTGTTGTTCTTTTATCATTAATTTTTGGATTGACACTAGGAAGTAGTGGAATAGAAGGAAGAAGCTTTATTGATGATATGTTTCAAGGAAATTCTACTTCTTTTTTGTCGGCATTTCTTGGTGGTGTTGTTTTTAACATAGCAAATTTATTAATTGTTGCAGCTATAAGTATTGCTGGAATGGCTGTTGCCTTTCCTATAGGAATTGGTATTGCTCTTGTTTTGGGTGTTACAATTAATTATATGGCTATTCCAATAGGTGATCCCATTCTTCTTTTTGCTGGAGTATTTGTAGTAGTAGTAGCTATAATTATTGATGCTTTAGCTTATAATAGACTAACAAGTAATAATTATAAGTCTTCTTCAAAAGGAATTGTTATTTCAATAATTGGAGGTGTTTTGATGGGTTTTTTCTATCGTTTTGTAGCGTATTCTATGTCAGCAGATTTTAAAAATCCAGAAGAAGGCCTATTTACTCCTTATACGGCTGTATTTATATTTTCGTTAGGAATTTTTCTTTCTAATTTTTTATGGAATACTTACTTTATGTATAAGCCAATTCAAGGAGAAAAAGTTTCTTATCTTGATTATTTTACTAAAGGAACAACCAATCTGCATTTAATTGGCATTTTTGGCGGTGTTATATGGTGTATAGGGATGTCTTTAAGTATGATAGCAAGTGAGGAGGCTGGTTATGCAATTTCTTATGGTCTTGGTCAGGGGGCAACTATGGTAGCTGCTGCATGGGGAGTTTTTGTTTGGAAAGAATTTAAAGGCTCACCAAAAGGAACTGATAGATTAATATATATGATGTTTTTATTTTTTATTGTTGGTCTATCACTTATTATTTTTTCTAGATATTAAGTGATTTATAGTACAAAAATGAATAGTTATAATAAAAAGTATTCAATCAAGATATTGGTGATTGGGATGTAAGTAATGTGATTGATATGGTTTGGATGTTTTATGGACCAAGTTCATTTAATAAAGATTTGACTAAATGGTGTGTAACTAATATTCCAGTTGAACCATCTAATTTTAGTTTTTATACTTTAACAGCAGCCAACAAACCTATTTGGGGAATTTGTCCTGGTTAAACCGAAGGCATATCTTTCTCTATTTTTAATTAGTTTCATATACCTTTGTTCGAAATTTAGTAGGATGAAAAAAATATTATTATTATCATTTTTTATCATTTTTTTAAATGATATATATGGTCAGAAACCATACGAAAAACCGGAATTTGCAAAAAATTGGAGTAATCCAGGAAAGCATCCAGATCATATTGTTCTTAATTTTTCAGATGATCCTTCATCTACAATTAGTGTGACGTGGAGAACAAATAAAGATGTAAGAAGTGGGTATGCAGAAATTGCTAAAGCAACAGCAGATCCAAAATTTATTGCGGAGAGACGTACTTTTGAAGCTAACACTGAAGTGTTTGATTTTAGTGATGTTATTCAGAATGGAACTTTTTCTGATGAAAAAGTTGATTTTGATGATTTATACTCACATTATCATTCTGTAACATTTACAGACCTAAGCCCAAATACACTATATGGTTATAGGGTTGGTGATGGAAAGATATGGAGTGAGTGGATACAGTTCAAAACAGCTAGCAATAAGCCTGATCCTTTTTCATTTTTATATGTAGGTGATGCTCAAAATTATATTTTAGAGTTATGGTCAAGACTTATTAGGGAAGGATATAGGAAAGCTCCTAATGCTAGTTTTATAATTCATGCTGGAGATTTAGTTAATAATGCCCATAGTGACCATGAATGGCATGAGTGGTATATGGCTGGTGGATGGATTCATAGATCTTTGCCATCATTATCTATTCCTGGAAATCACGAGTATAGACCACAAGTTCAAAAAGATCTTGATGAAAAAATTAGTAGGTTATCCATTCAATGGAATCATCAGTTTACTTTTCCAGATAATGGTGTTAAGGGGTTGGAAGAAACTGTGTATTATGTTGATTATCAGGGAGTAAGATTTATTGGATTGAATAGCAATTTAATGATTGAAGAACAGACCGTATGGTTAGAAGAAGTTTTAAAAAATAATCCTAATAAGTGGACAGTTGTAGTTTATCATCATCCACTATATTCTGCAGCTAGAGCAACAGATAATGTAGAATTAAGATCAAAATGGAAACCAATTTTTGATAAATATAAAGTGGATTTAGCATTACAAGGTCATGATCATGCCTACACTAGAGGAAGGGTTTCTCCCTATGAGGAAAATTTGGTTTCTGGTCAAAACACTAAAAATTTAACTGGTACTGTTTATGTTGTATCCGTTAGTGGAGGTAAAATGTATCCTTTAAAAGAAGATTGGAATCAATACGATGCTTTAAGAGATAGAGCAGGACAATACATGCAATTATTTCAGGTTATAACAGTAGATGGTAATAAACTTTCTTACCAGGCATATACCGCTGTTGGTGATCTTTATGATTCTTTTGATTTAGTTAAGGGTGAAAATGGATTAAATAGTTTTGTAGAGAGAAAGCACGAAGCGTATTAATTTTAAAATCATTGATTAAATAATTATAGCTTAGGAATAGAAATTGCACCTCCCATTTTTGTTGTACTAATGCTTGCTGCTTTTGAAGCTATCTCCATGCTTTCTTTTACTTTATTGTTTTTATAATAAGATGATATAAAATATCCAATATATGTATCACCTGCAGCTGTTGTATCAATACTATTAACTTTATTAGCAGGGATTTCTATTGCTTTATTATTATAAGAGTAAACAGATCCTTTTTTCCCAAGAGTTAATAAAAGTTTTGTATTAGGATATTTGTTTGATAGATATTTGAGGATCTTAGTTTTATCTTTTCCTCCAGATGAAAGACCAAATCCTTCTGATTCATTAAAAATTAAGGTATCAAGTTTTTCTAATGGATAATTGATAATTTCTTTAGTAAAGGGTGCTGGATTTAAAAATATTTTCATTCCTATTTCATATCCTCTATTTATGACTTCATCAATTTTGTTAATTTCATTTTGAAGGACTAGAATATCTCCAGAATTAAATTTATTAAGAGTATTCTCTATTTGCTCAGATGATATGGTGTGATTAGCACCTCCATGAATTATAATTGAATTTTCTCCTTGATCATTTACTTGAATAATTGCGTGACCTGTTGGATCTTCAACTTTTATAATGTTATCGGTATTGACACCCCATTTATTTAATTGAATTATTATAGGATCATCGTTTTTATTAATACATCCAGCATGATAAATATTAGCACCAGAATGTGATAAAGCAACACTTTGATTTAATCCTTTACCTCCAAGAAAAACTTCATATTTTTTACTTGATATAGTTTGTCCAGATTGAACAAAATTTTCTACTAAGTAGACAAAATCTTTATTTATAGAACCAAAATTTAATATTTTCACAGTTCTATACTAGGCTTTTTTTGAGAGTATTCAAAAATTTCTTTCGTGATATTTGAGATGCAAGTTTAATATTACCTTTTTTAGTAAATGATACTATATCTTTTCCTCTTTCTAAACCATTTAGTATCATTTTAATTTCGCAATTTTTATATTCAGTAACGATCGTAGAGTCAATAAATGCTGCCATTGCTAGAGGGTCAGCAAGATCTACCTTGTATTCATTATATTTTATTTTATAGTATTGAAGAGCTTTTTGTTGAATATCGATTGAAAATTGCGATAGTGAAGAATTTATTTTTTCTAGCTCTTCAAAATTTTCTTTGTTTATATAACCATATATTTGAGTGGTATCCCAAGCGATAAGATGTACTTTAATGTTTGAGTTAAGAACAACATCTGCTGCATCAGGATCTACCCAAAAATTAAATTCTGCATGATGAGTAATATTACCTTTTCCCTCTCCAATACCACCCATTATGTAAAGACTTTTTAATTTGTTAATAGTAGATGGATCTTCCTTGAAAACCTTAGCAATGTTAGTTAGTGGACCAATGGCTATAATTTCTATTTCATTAGGATTAGAATTTATGACTGATATAATTTTATTAATTGCATTTTCCTTTTGTGCTTTAAGTTTTGGGATATATGGTCCAGTATCACCTAAACCATCTTTTCCGTGAAAAAATTTAGATGTTTCCAATTTTCTTTTGAGTGGTCCTGCAGATCCCTTATATACTGGAATATTTTTGTTACATAATTCTACTGTATAAAGGGCATTCTGAGTTGCTTGTTTAAGATCAACATTTCCGGCAACTGTAGTTATTGCTTTAACATCAAAATCATTGTATTTTAATGCCATAATAATTGCTATGGCATCATCTGTAGCAGTATCTGTATCTATTATTACTTTTCTCAAATTATTGATTTATAAATCTATAAATCATTTTTTTCTTGCTTCGATAAAACTTTTAATAAAGTATATCATTGCATAAACTGAAGAAGTAAGCATAACGATTACTCTTAGTACAGCATCATTTCTACCATCTTCCAATGCTCCTTTTAAAGGCATTATATTGGCAAATGATAATAATGTTACAATCACAGCTATGTGGGCTATTAGTTTGTTTTGATTTTTTATTCCTTTATTTAATAATAATAATACTAAACCAATAAATACTGGAATATTAGATGTTAGCGAACCTGATTCAACATAACCCCATGCTCCAATTACAATCAAAATAATTGCATTAATTCTACTTGCTGTATGTGCTTTCATTTTTTCATTTTTTATTTAAAGAAACAATTAAATTATTTATTATAATAATCAATCAAATATATATTATTTATAAATTTAGTCTTACATATATTATAATGAATTTAATTTTAAATTGTTGAGATGATAAGAGCTGTTTTATTTTTAATAGTCACATTAAGTGCTGTTGCATATTTTGGATACCAGATCTAATCGTCTTCTTTAGTTTTTGGATAAATAAGTTTCCAAATGTAATAGATTATAAACCCAATAGACATTCCAGGAATAAAATATTCAGGCTCTGGTACACCTAACATGGAAAGTGCAACAGTAAAACCAGCGCCAAAAAGAATCATAACTAAAGATATAGTTTGACTAGGCTTTTTCCCTAGTAGTACTAACGTTAATAATGGCCCAAATCCTGTTCCCATAACAGCCCAAGCATACACTACCATATCAAACACTTTTGTGTCACCATATAAGGCATATAAGGCTACACAAACACTAAAAAGGGTCACCAAGATCGTGGCTATTTTACTGGCTCTGTAACTGAATTTTAATTTAGGAAAAATATCATTTGTTAAAGCACCTGTACAACTTATTACCAACGAATCTGCAGTAGAAATGGTTGCTGCAAAAATACCTGCCAACATTACACCTACTAAAAATGGAGGAAACAAGGCAATAGCCATAGTTGGTAAAGCTAATTCTGGATCAAAACTTGCATTATCAATTATAATAATTCTAGCCAACATACCAACCAAAATAGCAGCACAGAAAAAAGCAGCATACCAAGAATAGTAATAAGCTCTTACTTTTCCAATATTGTCTCCATCATCCATGGTCATATAACCTACCATTATATGAGGCTGACCCACTGTTCCAAAACCAGCAAAGAACCAGCCCAATACGAATAAAATAGGGGCGAATCCCCAATAGGAATCCACATCATTAAACCAGCTCAAATATGTTGGGCTTACTGCATTAAATTTTACTAGGGCACTTTCCCATCCTCCAACTTCATTTATTCCATATCCAACCAACAATGTCATAACAATTACCATAACAATAGATTGCGCTGCGTTAGTCCATATTGTTGCTCTTATACCACCGGCAAAGCAATACGCAACTACTAAAACAGCTCCTACTATTGTACCAACCCAAGGATCTAAATCAAAAGTTGCCAATAAAGTTTTCCCATTTGCTGCAAATTGAGCCGCAGCATAGATACTTAGAAATATTAATGTTATAATGCCAGCGACTAATCGAACTTTTTTCAGCGGTACTTTTCCTCGATATGAAAGTAGAGAACTATAGGTTTGAATATCTTTGTTATCAGCAAAACGCCTGATATGTTTAAAAGAAAATATAGAGGACATAAAATCTCCAAAAACCCAACCAATAGCAATCCATAAAGATGTTAATCCGACTTTGTATGTAAAGCCTATTAATCCTATAAACATGTAGCCACTATTACAAGTAGCAACGGCTGCTAATGCAACTAACCAAGGTTTTACATTCTGACCTGCCAATAAATAATCCTCGGTTGTTTTCTTTTTTCGAACTACCGACGATAGACCTATAATCGCAAAGATTGCTAAAAAAACAATAAATGTTACTAATGTAATTATATCCATTGATTGAATGTATTTCTTATGACCTTAATCGTTCGTTCTTCGGATCAAAAATAGGTTCGGGTAAAACTTCAGCTTGATAACGTTCTCCAAGAATCTCAATTTCGAATTTTGTAGGCAATGAGCCTTGTATAGGTTTTAAATAAGCAAAGACCAATTGTTTACTAACGGTATGCCCATAGGCTCCAGAAGTGATCATTCCAATGACTAAATCGCCATCAAATACTGGTTCACCACCACGTATATCAGAGTCACTGGTGGCCACCTGAGCATATACCAATTGAAAGTCACTTCCTTCGGCCTTACGCTTAAGTAAAGCTTCTTTTCCAATAAAATTGGCTTTTTCAAATTTCACAAAACGCTCCATATCGGCATCTATCATGGTAATCTCAGTAGTTAATTCGGTTCCATAAGCACGATATGCTTTTTCCATACGTAAACTATTCACTGCATAAACACCAAAATCAGCAATTCCAAATGATTCACCAGCAGACCAAATAGCATCGTAGAGAGGTTCTAGTTTATTCATGGGCACATGCAACTCCCAACCCAATTCGCCAACATAGTTAACCCTAAGTGCACGCAATTCTATTCCGGATACATCAATTGTCTGTGCAGAAAGCCATCGAAAATGTTCATTGCTTAGGTCAGTATTGGTCACTTTAGAAAGTACTTCTCTAGATCGAGGTCCAGCTAATACTAAAACACCCCAGTTATCTGTAATATTACTAATAGTAACATTTTCAGACTGTAGAATTCGATGCTTTAACAGATCAAAATCTCTAAGTTCCGATACAGCTGCAGAAAGCATATAAAAATGATTGTCGGACAAACGAGTAATAGTAAATTCGCTTTCAATTCGGCCATTCTCAGTTAATAGATGAGCTAGTACTATGCGTCCATCACGAGCAGGCATTTTATTAGCACAAACCCTATTGAGAAATTTTTCTGCATCAGTCCCTGTTACTTCATATTTAGAAAAACTAGATAACTCGAGTACACCTACGCTCTCTCTCACAGCTCTACACTCTTGTGCAACTACTTCAAAAACATTGTTGTGTCTAAAGCCATATTGCTCTTTACGTCCGTCAAGTGAAAACCATTTTGGTCTTTCCCAGCCAAATGCTTCAGTGTGAACCGCACCTTTAGCTTTTAGTTTATCGTACATTGGTGTTATTCTCGCTTTACGGCCTGCCTGTCGTTCTTCTCCAGGAAGCAACAATTCATACATTTTAGCATAGGCTTCATGACCTTTATCTGCATTGTATTTTTTATTTGCATAAGCCCCAAAACGTCTTGGATCTACACTTGCCATATTGATTTCAGATTCGCCATGAATCATCCATTGAGCTAAATATTTTCCACATCCTCCACCTTGAGCGATTCCAATACTAGAACCGCAGCTGAGCCAAAAATTTCTAACTCCTGCTGCAGGACCAACCAAGGGGTTATCATCAGGAGTATGTGTAATTGCACCATTGATTACCGTTTCTAGACCAGCATCTGCTAAAATTGGTACACGATCCATCACACGCTCAAGCCATGGCATTATTGGATCTAGTTCTTCAGGGAATAGTTCACTTACAGAATCCCAATCTTGTCCTTTATCAGGCCAGGCCTCGCGAGACCCAACTGTTTCGTATACTCCAATAAGTCCAGATTTATTTTCCTGTCGATAATAAGCCGAACAATAAGGATCGCGTATAACAGGCATTTGTTTATCTCTATCAACAAATTCTTGTACGCGCTCAGTCACTATATACTGGTGCTTCAAATTAATATATGGAACGTTAACGCCAACCCAGGCACCAATTCTATCTGCATAACAACCACCAGCATTTACTACGTGCTCACAAATTATGTTTCCTTTTTCAGTAATAACCTCCCATTCTCCACTTGGAAGAGACTTAATATTAGTTACACGATTATCGCGAACAATAGTAGCGCCAAGGTTGCGTGCTCCAATAGCCATTGCATTACAACAACTGGCAGGATCTACATAACCGTCATCTAAGGTCCAAGCGCCTGCAATAACACCTTTTAAATCAACAAAAGGCACTAGTTTTTTACACTCTTCAGGGCTAATTATCTCCATCTTAAAACCAATATTGCGAGAGATGCCTTCCACATAACGAAACCAATCTAATTCTTCCTTGTTCATGGCAAATCGAATGCCTCCACAACCATTCCAGCCTGTTGCTTGCCCTGTTAACTCTTCTAATTTTGGATAAAGGGTATTGCTATGGTGATGTATTTGTGCCATACTATAATTGCCAATAAAACTAGGACATTGTCCAGCAGCATGCCAAGTAGAACCAGAAGTTAATTCTCCTTTTTCAACAAGTATGCAATCTGTCCATCCTTCTAAGGCCAAATGATATAATAGTCCAACTCCCATCATGCCTCCTCCTACAATTACTACTCTTGAATGTGATTTCATATAATTTCTATTTCTATTGTTGGCTTAACATTTAATTTTTTCATTTTTAGGATCATAGGACGGTTTAAGTGAGGCTTGTGCCGAATATCGCTTACAAGCTATTTCGATTTCATATTTTCCTGATTTGATAAAGTCGATTGTGACACCCTTGTCGTTATTAACATATCCCATTCCGATAGAACGACCAATGGTATGACCAAACATGCCTGAAGTAATATAACCGACAATGACATCATCACGCCAAATAGGTTCGTTATGATATAAAAGAGGTTCTGGATCATCTAAAATAAACTGAACTAGTCTTTTTTTAATTCCTTCTTCTTTCTGTTTTAAGAGTGCATCCTTACCTATAAACCCTCCCTCTTTTTTGAAGGAGACAGCAAAGCTAAGTCCTGCTTCAATTGGTGTATCATCGATTGTAATATCATGACTCCAATGACGGTATCCTTTTTCCATTCTTAATGAATTGAGCGCATGGTAACCAGCGTGCTTAAGGTTAAACACTTTACCTTTTTCAATTATAAAATCGTACACAGATTGTGCAAATTCGGAAGGGATATAAATTTCCCAGCCTAATTCACCTACAAATGTGATTCGTGATGCTCTTACTTTAGCATGACCCATATAAATCTCTTGGGACGTGGCAAAAGGAAAAGCTTCATTCGACATGTCTGCATCTGTCAAAGTTGACATCAGTTCTCTTGATTTCGGCCCCATTAAACTTATTACAGCATAACTGGAGGTGACGTTGGTTAGAACTGCATGTGCATCTTTAGGAATGTAGGATTGTAACCAATTGAAATCTCTTTGTTCTGTAGCTCCGGCTGTGACTACCATAAAAGATGTTTCACTAATTCGGGTAACCGTAAGATCTGCTTCAATTCCTCCTTGCTCGTTAAGCCATTGCGTATAAACTAATTTACCTATTGGAACAGCAATATCATTAGCGCAAACTTGGTTTAAAACTTTTTCAGCGTCTCTCCCTTGCAATAGAAAATTTGCAAATGAGGTTTGATCAAATAGGCCTATATTTTCTCGTACAGCTTTGTGTTCATCTGCTGAATATTCAAACCAATTTTGTCTGCCATAAGTGTATTCATATTTAGCTTCAACTCCTTCAGGAGCAAACCAATTGGCACGTTCCCATCCTGCAACTTCTCCAAAGCATGCGCCTTGCTTTTCTAATCTATCATGAAGCGGAGACTTCCGAACATTTCGGCTAGTTTCGAATTGACGGAAAGGCCAATGCATAGCATAGAGTAAACCTAGACCTTCTACAGTTCGATCGTGTAGATAACGCGGATTTCCTTGATATGGAGCAAATCTTCGAATATCGACATCCCATAAATCCATAGGTTGTCGTCCTTTTACGATCCATTCGGCTAACACTTTTCCAGCTCCTCCTGCTGACTGGATGCCAATAGAATTAAATCCTGCTGTGACAAAGAAATTTCGTAATTCAGGTGCTTCTCCCAAAATGTAGCGATCATCTGGTGTAAAACTCTCAGGTCCTGTTAGAAATAGTTTGATTCCAGTTGTGTCCAATTTTGGAATTCTATGTATTGCCATGTCAAATATTGGTAGCATCTGGTTTTGATCGTTTGAGAGAGTATCAAAACTGAAGTCTTTAGGAATTCCTTTCATTCCCCAAGGTTTAGCTACTGGTTCAAATGCTCCAACTACTAACTGACCACTATCTTCTTTATAATAAGTACAACCATCCATATCTCTAAGAGTGGGTGCTCCTTTAACCATACCTTCCATATGCTCGGTTACAAAGTAAAAGTGCTCAGCGGCATGTAGCGGCACATTTACTCCAGCCATTTTCCCTAACTCTCTACCCCACATACCTGTGCAATTGACAACAAATTCTGCTTTTATATCGCCTTTATCTGTTGAGACTCCTGTAGCCACTCCATTTTTTTGAAGAATACCAGTTACTCGAGTCTCTTCAAAAATTTCTGCTCCTCGCATTTTTGCTCCTTTTGCTAGTGCCATTGTTGTATCTACAGGATTAGTCTGTCCATCTCCAGGAAGGTAAACTCCTCCTAAAACATCATCCATATTCATTAATGGCCAATATTTTGCTAACTCTTGCGGAGTTTTAAGGTCTACTTCGAGGTTAAATACACGTGCCATTGAGGCACCTCGTTTTAACTCTTCAAAACGTTCATTATTTGTTGCGATGGAAATTGAACCTGTTTGCTGAAAGCCTGTTGCTTGTCCAGTTTCTTCTTCCAAACCAGCATAAAGTTTAGAAGTATATTGTGCTAGTTTCGTGATGTTAGCTGTAGCTCTTAATTGACCCACTAGCCCAGGAGCATGCCAAGTAGTGCCAGATGTAAGCGTTTTTCGCTCAACAATAACAACATCGGTCCATCCAAGTTTTGTTAGATGATAGGCAACACTACATCCAATAATGCCTCCACCAATAATAACTACTTGTTTATGCGTTGGAAATGCTTCTGTCATAATGGATGCTCAGATAAAAAATTTAGAGGTCTATACTATCTTATTTATTATTAGAACTGCATTGATTTAATTTCACAATATTCATGTAATCCAGCATCTCCAAATTCTCTTCCATTTCCAGATTCTTTATAACCACCAAAAGGTGCTTCATAATTTGCTTCCCCACCATTAATAGCACATTGTCCTGCTTTTATTTTTTTGGCAATTGCTTTAGCTTTTTCTTTGTCTTCTGCCCAAACAGCTGTTGCTAAGCCGTATGGTGTGTCATTTGCAATTCTGATGGCCTCATCAATTGTAGCGTATTTTATCATTGATAATACTGGTCCAAAAATTTCTTCTTGTGCGATGACCATGTCATTTGTAACATCTGCAAAAACAGTTGGTCTAACATAATTTCCTTTCGAAAGCCCATCTGGCATTTCTGTACCACCTGTAACTAATCTTGCTCCTTCTTTAATTCCTTTATTAATATAGTTTAGAACTGTTTGTTTTTGATCTGCTGAAGACATTGGTCCAACAAATACATTAGGATCACTTGGGTCACCAACTGCCAATGCCTCAGTTTTATCTTTAGCCAATTGAATGGCTTTATCATAAATAGATTCATGAATAATCATTCTGGTCAATGCATTACATGTTTGACCAGTATTTACCATAACATCACCAATTCCAAAATCGATAGCAGCTTCGATATCTGCTTCTTTTGTTATAATAAACGGTGATTTACCTCCTAATTCTAAACAAACTCTTTTTACGGTTGGGGCGGCAGCATTGCTAACTTGAACGCCTGCTCTTGTAGATCCAGTAAAAGAAACTAGGTCAACATCTGGATGATTGCTTAACCTTTGCCCTACAACTTCTCCATCTCCATGAACAAAATTGAAAACACCAGCAGGGAGTCCAACTGCTTCGCACATTTCAGCGAAAATAAATAAATGGCTTGGAGTTTGCGGTGCAGATTTAACAACCATTGTGCAACCCGCTGCAATAGCAGGAGCAACTTTTCCTATCATTTGCCAAATAGGATAATTCCAAGGGTTAATCATTGCGCAAACACCAATTGGTTCCTTGATAATAACTGAGTTGCCAACTTTTTTTTCCTCTTCCATCAGATGTGCTTTATCAGCATAAGACTCACAAATTATTCCAAGTGCATCAACTTGATATGCTGCGGCATGCTGAATAGGCATTCCTAATTCATCGATTATTGTTTGTGTTAATTCTGCATTTCTTTTTTCACCTTCGGCAGCCAATTTTCTTAAAAAACCTTCTCTTACTGTAGCAGATGTTTGTGACCATGATGTAAATGCTTCTTTTGCTGCAGCTACTGCGGCATTAACATCTTTGGCATTTCCCATAGGTACACGTGCAGAAATCTCTCCGTTAGCTGGATTTATCACATCACTTATCTCTTGTCCAATAGGGTTTACCCACTGCCCGTTAATGTAAAACTTGTCGTAAGTTCTCATATGACTTAAATTTTTTATCCTAATTCATTTACAGCCCTAAACGCCATATCTATTGCTGCCTTTGCATCTGCCTCTGGAGCAGAATCGCAATTTGCTATTGTAATTCTACTTGCTGTATGTGCTTTCATTTTTTTATTTTTTATTTAAAGAAACAATTAAATTATTTATTATAATAATCAATCAAATATATATTATTTACAAATTTAGTCTTACATATTATTATAATGAATTTAATTTTAAATTGTTGAGATGATAAGAACTGTTTTATTTTTAATAGTTACATTAAGTGCTGTTGTATACTTTGCTTTTACATCAAATGTTTTTGATGTTTCTTTTAATGCTGCTCAGACGGATGCACTTATTACAATGTTAAAATTATATTTAGCTTCTTGTCTTTACTGTTTTGTTGTTAGTGAGGTAGCAGAAAATTATAGTCAAGTTGACAAATTTTGGAGTACTATACCTATTGTTTATGTGTGGTATTTTGCTATTTCTTCAGATATGAATTCTAGAATGGTATTGATGGCTATTCTTGCAACGTTGTGGGGTGTTAGGCTTACACTTAATTTTGCTAGAAGAGGAGGATTTAGTATTTATTTTTGGAGGGGAGAAGAAGATTATAGATGGATAGAAGTTAGAAAGACTATGCCTTTTTTAGCAGGAAGATTTGCATGGGCTTCATTTAATTTATTTTTTATATGTTTCTATCAAATGGGATTAATTTTTTTATTTACTTTACCAATTCTTGTTGCCTGGCAGGGAGCTTCTATTCCATTATTTTGGGGTGATTATCTAATAGCATTTTTTATGTTTTTATTTATTGTATTAGAAACAATATCTGATCAGCAACAGTATGAATTTCAAACAGAAAAATATAGATTGATAGGTGAAGGAAAAAATCTTGATGGCGACTATAAATTAGGATTTAGAACTACAGGACTTTGGTCAATATCAAGACATCCTAATTTTGCTTGTGAACAAGTTATTTGGGTAATGTTTTACTTGTTTAGTGTCTTGGCTACTGGCCAGTGGATTAATTGGTCAATTATGGGGTGTTTGTTACTTATTGTACTATTTTATAATAGTGCTAATTTTAGTGAGAGTATAAGCTTAAAAAAGTATCCTGATTATAAGAAATACAGAGAAAATGTTCCTATGTTTTTTTCTTTTTTAGGGTTTTCTAAGAAAAATTGGAAATGATTTTTATTTATTAAAATCTTTATACATCATACTGGCTTGTATGCTTTTGTTTTTTTGGTATTTATTGCTTACATAGTTTACATAGTCTCCATCAAGGCTATGGTAATAAATCTGACAAATTTCAATTCCAGGATATATTTTGACAGGCTGTACACAAAAAATTTCTAACGTCCAATATCCCTCAAATCCCACATCACCAAAACCGGCTGTTATATGAACAAATAGACCAAGTCTTCCAACCGAGGAACGTCCTTCAAGCATAGGAACAAGATTTTTTGTTTTTGTATATTCAACTGTTCTTCCTAGATAAAGCTTATTAGGTTTTAAAATAATGCCTGATTCTGGAATTATGATCTTTTTAGTTTTTAATGGTTTTTTCATATCAAAGACTTCATCTTCATAAGACAAGAGTTTATTATAAAGTCTTAAGTTGTAACTATTGGGATTTAGTTGTTTTTTATTATAAGGATCAATGCTAATATCCTTGTCTAGTCTTTTTTCAATTTCAATTCCAGATAAAATCATACGCTATTAAATTAATTTTTCCAGCAGTGCTTTAGTGGCTAATACTCCTTCATGAGGAGATAAATAATCACTTTCTTCTATAAACTGAGCCAACATGGCACCTTCATATTCTATTCCTATGTACCCACTATAATTCGAATTTTTTATTAATCCCATCATTTTGTTATAATCAGTTTGTGTCTCTCTGCCATTTTCATCAAAATGATGAGATTTAGCACTTATACCTTTAGCATAGGGTAACAGTTCCTTTACGCCCAAATACTTGTCATATTGCATTTCACAAGGTTTTGCAAGATTCCCAAGATCAAGTTTTTCTCTATTAAGACAAAAATTATGATCACCAAAATCAGGTAAGCTGCCTATAAACTCACTATCAATGTTTTTTATAAGACTTGTCACCCATTTAGCATCAGCAGTTAATCCGCCATGATTTTCAATTACTATACTAATATTAGACTTAGAGCTATATTCTATAAGCTTACTGAGGCTTTCGATGCTAACTTTATAAACTTCTTCAGGGGTTCCGTCTTCGGATCTAAGATTAACCCTTATTGAATGGCAAGTTATTTCAGCTGCTATATCTACCCATTTCTTGTGAAATTCTATTGCCATATCTCTTTCTGTTTCTGACAATGAGGCAAGGCTTGGACCTCCTTCAAAAGTTTGTATATTGATGTCGTCTACAAGAATTATTGTGTTTGTGATTTCATTATCATTAGTTTTTTGTTTTAATTCTTCAAGAAAATTTTTATCATTTTCTCTTCCTGTAAACGCAATAGACCAGTATTCAGCTCCATCTAATCCATAAGTATTTCTTACCATTTCTGGAAAGTCTTTAAGATTAAATTTTCCTGCCATCAAAAGGGGAGCAAATGAATAGGCTTGTAATGAAATTTTCAATTTGGAATCAGTACTTTCTTTAGTTGCCTCACAGGCTGAAATAAATGCGCTTGATGAGATTAATGATGAGATGGATATGGTCCCGCCAGCTTTTCCTATTTGTTCAATAAATTTTCTCCTATTTAATATCATATTCTTTTTTTGGTAGTTTAGTAATTTATTAAATAAAAGTATTACTTTTTTGGGTTAAATTGCAAAAAATTAAATTCAGATTTATTATGAACAAATCAATTATTCTTAATAGTCGTCCAGATGGCTTACCTACAAAAGAAAATTTTTTACTTAAAACGGGAAAAATACCAAAAATTGTAGAAGGAGAAATATTATTGAAGGCATTGTATGTATCGGTTGATCCTTATATAAGAGGAAGAATGAATGATGTAAAATCATATGTACCTCCTTTTGAGGTTGGCAAGCCAATGCAGTCTGTTGTTGTTGCTGAAGTAGTGGAATCAAAGAATAAAAGCTATTCTGTTGGCACCCATCTTACTGGTATGTTGGAATGGAAAAAATATCAAGTGTCTAGTGGAGTAGGACTATTCCCAATAAGTGCAGATTTGGCACCTTTATCTTCATATTTAGGAGTTTTAGGTGTTACAGGATTAACTGCATATTTCGGGTTATTAGAAATTGGAAAACCAAAAGAAGGAGAGACTTTAGTTGTGTCAGGTGCAGCAGGAGCCGTTGGAATAACAGTTTCAGAAATAGGAAAAATTAAGGGATGTAGGGTAGTTGGTATTGCAGGATCAGATGAAAAGACAAAGCAGTTAAAAGATAAATTTAAATTGGACGAAGCAATAAATTATAAAAAAACTGAAAATATGGCTAAAGCTATTAAAGAGGCTTGTCCAAAAGGAGTTGATATTTATTTTGATAATGTTGGAGGAGTAGTATCTGATGGTGTAATTTTAAATGCTAATAATTTTTGTAGGATACCAGTTTGTGGTGCAATATCTCAATACAATGATAAGTCCTTTACCCTTGGTCCTCGAATTAATCCAATTATCATAAGCAGGAGGGTAAGACTTCAGGGATTTATAGTTTTTGATTATGCTAGTAAATATTTGGAAGCACAAATGAAATTAGCAGAATGGATTAAAGCAGGAAAAGTTTCTATAGAAGAAACTATTATTGAGGGATTCGAAAATATTCCTGAAGCGTTTTTAGGTTTATTTGATGGAAAAAATATTGGTAAAATGATTGTTAAAATTTAAATTTAATCTTATGAAAAGAACTTCACACGTAGTATGGAATGGAAATGGTAAAGATGGAAATGGAACACTTTCTACCCAAAGTGGGGCATTAAAAAATCTTCCTTATAGTTTTAAGACAAGATTTCAAAATGATGATGGAAAGCTTGGTACTAATCCTGAAGAATTAATAGCTGCAGCACATGCTGGTTGTTTTAATATGAAACTTAGTTTTGTTTTGAATGAGAATGATTTTTATCCAGATGAGTTAACAACAGATGCTGAGTTAACTTTTGTTGATGGTGTAGTAGAATCAATAGAATTAAAATTAAATGCTAAAATTTCAAATATTAGTAATGACAAATTTCAAGAGTTAGCGGATTTTGCAAAAAAAAATTGTCCTATATCGGAGCTATTGAACTGTAATATAAAATTAGTTGCTGTATTAGATTAAATTTTATTTTGAAAAAATTAGTTTTATTAATATTTATTTTAAGTTCTATTTTTATAGATCTTTTTTCTCAAAATGTAATTTCTGGAATTATTCAAGAAGATGGATCTGGAGAGAGGCTTTCTTACTCAAATGTTTATATTGATGAAATCAAAATTGGATCAAGTGCTAATGAAAATGGGTTTTTCATTTTAGTAGGAGATATTAAAGAGGGTATGACTCTTAAAGCAAGTTACGTTGGCTATAAAACAAAATCGATTGTATTAACAAATGAAATAATTAATAATGATTTTGAAATTAATTTGGTGGCTCTTACATCTACTTTAAATGAAGTTGTTGTGTCTGCAGAGTCTAGTAAATTTCTTCAGGCAAATACTGACATTAGTAAGCATAGGATGTCTGTAAAACAACTTAGTTTGTTACCCTCGATTGGTGAGGTTGATATATTTAGATCTTTACAACTTTTACCTGGAGTAAGCGCGACTCATGAGAGTAGTTCGGGATTACGTATTAGGGGAGGAGAACCACAGGAAAATCTTGTTCTTTTAGATGGAATAAAAGTATATAATGTTGATCATTTCTTTGGATTTTTTAGTGCTTTTAACGCTAATGCAATAAAAAGTGTCGATTTATATAAAGGGGCATTTCCTTCAAAATATGGTGGCAGACTTTCAAGTGTCATTGATCTTACTGGGAAAGTAGGAAGTTTTAATGAAATAAAGGGTAATCTTAGTGTGAACCTTTTAAGTGCTTCAGGAAGTATTGAGATTCCTTTTTTGAAAAAGTTTAGTTTTTTTGCTTCTGGAAGGAGGTCTTTTACAGATCTTCTTCAAACATCATTTTTTGAAAAAATATTTAGTCAATTTGATCCTGATGATGACATTGAAAATTTAGAGCCATTTATCCCTACCTTTAATTTTTATGATTTTAACTCTAAGCTATCATTTAAACCATCTAAAGATGATTTGATCACATTCAGTTTTTATAAAGGAGAAGATAATCTTGATGAGTCAAGTGATACAAAAAGATATCAGTATCCAAATTTTGGAAATATTGACAAAATAGAAATTATTGGTGATTTGGATAGGATATCACGTTGGGGTAACGAGGGTTATTCTTTTAAATGGTCTAGACAATGGAATCCAAAATTTTATAATAGTTTAAATGTATCTTATTCCAAATATTATAATTTTCAAGATGATAGCTATTTTGTAGACGTTAGAATTCCAGAATTAGATTCTACTATATTTGATTTAAGTGTTATACTAGATCAAGATAATTCTGTACAAGATTTTACTGCTCGGTACGATGCAGAAATAGTCTCAGGAAAAAATAATAAGTTTGAATTTGGTGCTGAGTATACAAAATCGGAGGTAGATTATTTATTTGTAAGAGACGATACTCTTAATATAATTGATACAGATCAGGAATCTAAATTATATTCTGCCTACATATCTTATGATTTAAAATCTGTTGAAAACCTTAATCTTAAGATTGGTTTAAGAGGAAGTAGGTACGGGTTCAATGATAAAAATTATTTTTCTCCAAGATTTCAATTTGACTATTCATTAACTGATCAATTAAAAGTTAAAGCTGGCTATGGAGTTCATTATCAATTTGTAAAAAAAATAGTTGGAGAAGGAGTAACGTCTAGATCAAGGGATTTTTGGTTACTTTCAGAGGATAATAATGTAAAAGTTGGAAAATCAACACACTATGTTGCAGGACTTTCATACGAAAGAGATGCATGGCTTATAAATTCTGAAATATTTTATAAGGATGTGGAGAATTTAACTGAGTTTTCATTAAGGTATCGGAATACTGGAATAAGTTCACTATTTTTTACAGGAAGTGGAACAGTTAAAGGTTTTGAGACTCTGCTTCAAAAAAAGATAGAAAAATATACAGGTTGGATATCATACACTTATATTGACGCTGAAAATACCTTTCCACTTTTAAATGATGGCCTTTCTTTTAGAGCTCCTAATACTCAAAAAAATGAGTTTAAAATATTTAATAATTATGAGATAAATGGATGGAATTTTTCAGTCACTTTTATTTACGGGTCAGGAGAATATTTTACTGAACCATCTTATAAGTATGATATTACACTACTTGATGATAGTAATATAACTTTTATTGGAGTTGGACCAAAAAATGGATCTCTTCTTCCTGATTATCATAGATTAGATCTTGCTGTCCATCATATATTTAATATTAATAAGTATAAGGGAGATATTGGTATATCCATTTTTAATGTATATAACAGATCGAATGTGTGGTATTATGAGTATGATTTTAATCAAGAACCATTTTTAAAAACCAGAAAAAATTATTTGGGTTTAATACCTAATATTTCTTTAAAATTTGAATTTTAATTATGAAAAAGTGTTTAGCATTTATTTTTTCTTTTTTCTTTTTCTCTTGTGACAACGAAATTCCTATAGATGAAAATTTTGTTGTTGAGGCTTTCCTTTTTCAGGGAGAGGTTGTAGATGATATAAAAATTAAAGAGGCAAAAATGTGGAATACAACAGATAGCATTTCTGATTATATTGAAAATGCAGATGTTATAATTTTTGGGAATGGGACTGAATATAAATTAGATTATAACTCTCAGTTTGAGAGTTATGTGACTAATCAAAATATAGATATAGTATCAGGTAATACTTATGGTCTTGAGGTAACGGTTGGTGATAGGACTGCAACTGGAGAAACTATTGTTCCTACAAAACCTGTAGGTCTTAGATTGTCAACTGAAGAAATTGTAATTCCTCGCTTGGTATTAAGTTCTGCACTTCCTAACATTTTAGCTGGACTTTATGAAACGGCAAGGACATCAGTGATTTGGGATAATCCAAATAATGAATACCACTATTTGACTATAAAGTATGATAGTGAAAGTGAAGACCCAATTTTTGGTGAGGAAATTCCAGGTGCAGTAGGAGAATTTTTTAGTAATTTTTCATTACAATCTGAACCTACAAGAGACACTGAATATAATGCGCTATGCTTAAGCTTAAAAAATTATGGGAGATATAAAGTAACTCTATATAAAATAAATAGGGATTACTATAGTTTATTTGAAAATCAGGTTCAAGATGGAAATGATCTTAATGAACCTCCATCAAACATTTTTAATGCTTTTGGTATATTTTCTGCTTTTGCTAGTGATACTGTATCTTTTAAAATTGTTAGAGAATAATTATTTTCTTATCCAATACGCAATCCAAATAAGAATTCCTTGAATAGGAAGTCTCCAGATAGCAATTTGTTGTGATGTCCCAATTGCTTCTTGAGCTTCTTTACTTTGAGCAAGGTATATGTTTGCAGGGAATACTGCTATTAGAAGAAGGATAAGTCCTATCGAACCATAATATCTATATTTTGGAAATAGTATCATAAGACCAAATAATATTTCAAAAAACCCACTTATGTAAACTAGCTCAAGATGAAATGGAAGATAAGGTGGAATAATAGATAAAAAATAATCAGGTTCTATAAAATGTTTTATTCCCACAATAGAATAAAAAATAGAGGATATAACTATTAAAATTGATTTTTGTAATTTACCTTTCGTGCTCATAAACTTCGTAATATGCATAAATTATTACTTATTTTTTTATTCTTTTTAACTTTTAATATTTATGCTCAAGATGCTAATGAAATTTTAAAAAAATCTGAAGAAAAAATAAAAGGAATAAAATCATCTTATCAGGAAATGATGATAAAGATTGTTCGACCTAAGTGGAGTAAGGAAATGATAATGAAAGGATGGTCTATGGGAGAAGATTATTTTGCTTCTGTTGTACTTTCTCCTGCAAAAGAAAAAGGAATAGTGTTCTTAAAGAGAGAGAATGAAGTATGGAATTATATTCCTTCTATAGAGAGAACAATTAAATTACCACCATCCATGATGATGCAAAACTGGATGGGAACGGATTTTACAAATGATGATCTTGTCCAAAGATCTTCAATAACTGATGATTATACCAATACCATAATTGGTAATGAAACCATTGATGGATTAGATTGTTGGATAATAGAACTTATACCGAATGAAGATGCAGCTGTAGTATGGGGAAAGCTTGTGATGTGGATAGATAAGAGAGACTATATGCAGTTAAAAACTCAATTTTTTGATGAGTATGATGAAATGGTAAGTATTATGACAGGAAAAGCAATAAAGAATTTTGATGGAAAAAAACTACCTGCAATTATTGAATTTGTTCCGTTAGATAAAGAAGGGAATAAGACTATTGTAGAGAGGCTAGTTTGGAAATTTGACATTGATATAAATGAACGTTTCTTTTTGCCAAACTATATGAAAAATTTAAGATGATATTTAAGATAGCATGGAGAAATATTTATAGAAATAGAAAGAGAAGCTTAATTACTATTACTTCAATCTTTGCTGCTCTATTTCTTATAATATTAATGAGAGCCTTGCAGTTTGGCTTCTATGATAATATAATTAAGACAGTTGTAGAGTCATATGCTGGATATGTTGAGATTCATGCAGATGGTTATTGGGATAATCAAAGCCTTGATAATTCCATGGAAGTAGATCAAAAACTAATAAATGACATAAATTCAGTAGAAGGTGTTGAAAACATCGTCCAGAGACTACAGACGTTTTCATTGATATCGATGGGTGAAAAGACCAAAGGAGGTGTAATAAATGGAGTTGACATATCTGATGAGCAGAAAATAACAGACTGGAATAAAAAAATGGTATCTGGATCGTTTGATCTTGGTGAGAATGAAATAATAGTTGGTAAAGGCATTGCAGAATATTTTGATATAAGAGAGAATGACACTCTGATTCTCTATGGTCAAGGATACAGAGGTATGATGGCAGCAGGAAAATACCCAGTTAAAGGAGTAATTGATTTAAAAAATCCAGACCTTAACAAGCTTGGTATTTTTATGACTATAGAGTCAGCAAGAAATTATGTCTCTTCTGAAGAGATATCTACACATATAATTATTGATAAAGAGCAATACTATGATGAGGAGAAAATTGTTAAGGACTTGTCGCAGATTCTCTCTAAAGATTATGAGATTATGACTTGGAAAGAAACTTTACCCGAAATAGAACAAACAATTACTGCTGATAGTGCTGGTGGATTAATTATGGCTTTTATCTTATACATAATAGTTGTGTTTGGGATGTTTGGTACTGTTCTGATGATGACTGAGGAAAGAAAGTATGAGTTTGGTGTCTTAATCTCTATAGGAATGAGTAGGATCAGATTATTTGGTATTATCTTAATTGAAACAATTATCTTATCTATGATGGGGGTTTTATTAGCAATTATTTTAACGTATCCTATAAGTTACTACTTCAATCTAAATCCTATTGACATGGCTGCCTTGATGGGAGAAGGGGCTGATCAAATGATGGAAGATTTAGGTTTTTCTCCATTAGCTCCTATGTCAATTTCATGGGATATTCCTCTATCTCACGCCCTTGTTATTTTTATATTTTCTTTGTTGATATCCATCTATCCTGCTATAAAAATATTAAATCTTAATCCAGTAAAATCTATGAAAATATGAACATAATAACACTAATTAAGATTTCTTGGAGAAACGTTTGGAGAAGCAAATTGAGAAGTTTTGTGGTAATAATGTCAGTTATCTTTGGGATATTAGGTGGGATTATTATGATAGCAATGTCCTATGGACTTAACGAAGAAAGAATGAATAATGCTGTTAAAACTTATCTCTCACATATCCAAATTCATAATAAGTCTTTCTCTGAGGATTATAATATAAAACTTACAATAGATAATCTTCCTCAAATTGAAAAAGCAATCAATAATGACGATAGGGTGGTGTCTTATTCTAAGAGAATTATTTTGAATGGGATGTTGTCTAACTCTAATGGATCATATGGCATCCAGGTTATGGGAATAAACCCTAGTGAAGAGATAAAAGTTACTAATACTTATGAAAAAATAATAGAAGGAGAATATTTTAAATCAAAAAGGGATAACACTATTCTTGTCGGGAAGAAATTAGCAGACAGACTAAACCTAAAAATAAAGTCCAAAGTTGTTATAACATTCCAAGATGAGAATTATGATCTAACATCTCTTCTGTATAGGGTTGAGGGTATTTTTAGATCTGGTAACTCTAGGTATGATGGGGCTAACGTATTTGTAAGAAATTTAAGCATTACAAAAAATCTACCAAATTTTTCGGGATTTCATGAGATGCCGATATTGCTGACGGATATTGAATTAAGAGATGAGGTTAAAAATGAGTTGATTCCTTACAGTTCGAATAATGTTGTTGAGGCATGGGATGATATATCTAAAGATCTTGCATATGCAAATGAAATGCTTGCAGCTGTTCTTTATATTTTTATGATGATAATCCTAATTGGACTATCATTTGGAATTGTAAACACTATGCTAATGGCTATACTTGAGAGAAAGAGGGAAATTGGGATGCTTATGTCTATTGGGATGAACAGATATAAAATATTTCTGATGATATGTTTTGAGACAATTTTTCTATCGTTGGTAGCTCTTCCTTTTGGTTTGCTTTCCTCCTATTTTATCGTAGAATATTACTCTGTGGTTGGCATTGATTTAAGCATTGTTGAAGCTGGTCTTGAAAATTTTGGTGTTGGAACACGATTATACTTTAAAGTTCCTGATGAGCAATATTATATAGTTGCAATAATGGTTTTTATTATATCAATTATTTCATCAATTTTTCCTTCTTTGAGGGCACTAAAAATTAATCCTGTTGATGCAACTAAAACTATTTAAATTTGAATTATGATTGAAACTAAAAACTTATCTAAAATCTATAACCCTGGTAAATTTGAAGTCAAAGCTGTAAATGATGTGAATTCACTATTTAAAGAGGGAGAATTTACTTCTGTTGTGGGGCCATCGGGATCTGGTAAAACCACATTCTTAAATTGTGTTGGAGGTCTTGATAACCCAACCTCTGGCGATGTATATATAGATGGTGAAAATATCACACGACTATCTGGGGGCGATATAATTCAGTATAGGTTAAAAAATATAGGATTTGTTTTCCAGGCATATAATTTAATTCCTGTCTTATCTGCCAAGGAAAATATTGAGATGATAATGTTACTTCAAGGAATTGATGAAAAGTCAAGAAATGAAAGGACCGATGAATTACTAAACCAAGTTGACTTATACGAGATGAAAGATAGAAGGCCATCTGAACTTTCAGGAGGACAACAGCAGAGAGTAGCTGTTGCAAGAGCATTAGCTTCAAAACCAAAGTTTATTCTTGCTGATGAACCAACTGCAAATCTTGATACAGCATCAACCTCCAATCTTTTAGATATCATGAGCAAGTTGAATGAAAATGAAAAAATAACTTTTATATTTTCAACTCACGACCAGAGAGTAATTGATAGAGCTAGAAGAGTTATAACTTTAGAAGATGGAAAAATTGTTAGTGATACTAAAAAATAGTTTTATATTATTTTTTATAATTATTCTAATTTCATTAGAATCTACAGCTCAAGACAAAAAATCTGAATTTACTTTAAGCGGATATGTTAAGTATCTTCCTTCATATCTTGATTATAACAGTAGTTATTTTGATTCTGAAACCAGTCATCTTATACATAATAGGTTAAATCTAAGAGGATATTTTGGAGAAAATTTTTCTCTCGGATTAGAATTTAGAAACAGGATGATTTTTGGAGAAAATTCTTATATTTCATCTGATGATGGATTGGTGGATTTATCACATTTTATTGTTGATAATACAAATTTTAAGTTGCATTCTATGATTGATAGATTTTGGTTAAAATACCAAAAAGATAAGATAGAGATAAGTATAGGAAGGCAAAGAGTTAATTGGGGAATCAATACCATATGGAATTCTAATGACTTGTTTAATGTATACAATTTTATTGATTTTGATTACATTGAAAGACCTGGATCTGATGTGATTCGATTTCAATATACAGGTGACAATTTATCAAGTTTTGATATTGTATATAAACCTACTAAAAATGATGGTTCAGTGATTGCTGCATTATATAAGATTAATAAGATGGGTTATGATTTTCAATTTCTTGCTGCAAATTATTATGAAGATGTTGCTTTAGGTGGTGGTTGGGCTGGAAATTTAAAAAATGCAGGTTTTAAGGGCGAATTAACTTATTTTGTTGTAAAAAATCCACAAGACATGTTTCCTTCTCAACAAAAAAATTCTACTAGTTTATCAACTTCTGTAGATTATTCCTTTAAGAATGGATTTTATATTTTGGGATCTTACCTTTATAACTCAAATGGTTTTTCTGATCCAAGTGTATTTAGTTTAGGTTCTCTTACAGAAAATGTTTTATCACCTAAAAATTTAATGCCTTCAAAAAACTCTTATTTAATTCAAGCTTCTAAACCAATAACTCCTGCTATAAATTCATCGTTGACTATACTTTATGGTCAAGGCGTAAATTTTATGTTTATTTCTCCAAATATTACCTATGACATTAATAAAAGCTTTGATCTTAATTTTATTGGTCAGTTTTTTTATGGTGAAGTGGATAGTAACTTTCAGAATTTAATGAAGGGAATTTATCTTCAACTTAGGTATAGTTTTTAATTATTTAGGTCTTTCATCTTCATAATATAGTAACTCGCAATCACAACCTAAGACGACATATTTTTCACTAACTGTGTTTGTTGAATAATCAAAAAAAGTAATAAAAAGTGTGCTATCATTTAGTTGAATTGCTCCTCCTGATGGGAGTACACTATTCTTTTTTTTAATTTCATCTTCTACTACATCTATACAAGCATATATTTTTTCATTTTTACATTTTTTTTCTTCTTTGGAACATCCCAATGAAAATAAAATAAGTATGCTTAGCATTATATATTTATCAATACTATTTTTTATTGAAATGAATGACATGCTTGAAAAGAATTTATTATTAATTATATTAATATTATGGGGCATACCTAGTACGTATTTTAGAAGCAAATTTAGGAAAATTGTTTATAAAACAGAAGATTGGAAAATTAATATTATGCCTTTATTTACAAAGGAAATTAAAGGTCTTTTTTTAAACATGCATCCTGATGATAAAAATTATATAAAAGTTAAAAATTCATATAGATTATATCTGCTAGTATATCCCATCTTATTTATTGTTTATTATTTTTATGAATAATCAAATATTTTTTATTTGATGGTATTTTTTGCCAATATATAAAATATGAGCAGAGTTAGAGCAATTGCACCAAGACCTATTGAAATTTTAAAAATTAATAACCCATCCATCTATCTAAAAATTAATTTTTTTATAAAAGCCATCATTATGCAAATTTATATAACTTCGTTTTCTTAATATTAATATAACAACAATAAACATGAAAAATATAGTATTAATTATTTTAGCAATTTTTCCTTTATTTTCTAAAAGCCAAAATATTGATTACATAGAATATGATTTAGATAATGGGCTTCATGTCATTCTTCATCAAGATAACTCTGTTCCTTTAGTCGTAACTTCTGTTATGTACCATGTAGGTGCAAAAGATGAAAATCCTGAGAGAACAGGTTTTGCTCATTTTTTTGAGCATCTTCTTTTTGAAGGAACTAAAAATATAGAAAGGGGAGAAATGGATAAGATTATTGAAAGAAATGGAGGAACTTATAATGCTAATACCACTCAAGACAGAACATATTATTATGAACTTTTTCCTTCAAATAAACTAGAATTAGGTTTATGGATAGAATCCGAAAGATTATTACATCCAGTTATAAATCAAATTGGAGTAGATACTCAAAATGAAGTAGTTAAAGAAGAAAAAAGACTGAGAGTTGATAATTCACCATATGGTCATTTACTTGAGCAAATTGTTGAAGGTCTTTTTATAAAGCATCCATACAGATGGACAACAATTGGTTCTATGGATCATTTAGATGCAGCTACTTTAGATGAATTTTTAGCATTTAAAGATAAATTTTATGTTCCTAATAACGGGGTATTGGTCGTTGCGGGAAATTTTGAAGTCGAAGACACTAAAAATAAAATTGAAGCTTATTTTGGACCTATACCAAGAGGTAATGATATTGAAAGGATAAATATTCAGGAAGATCCTATAGATGGAGAATTAAAAAGAACTTTTTATGATCCAAATATTCAAATTCCTATGGGTTTAGTTTCCTATAGAACACCGTCTATGAAAGCTAGAGATGCATTTGTTTTAGATATGATTTCATCTGTTTTAAGTGGAGGAAAAAGTTCTAGATTGTACAAAAAAATGGTAGATGATAAAAAGGTATCTCTTCAAGTTCAAGCAATAAATTTATCACTTGAAGATTATGGGGCGTATATTATATTGTCTCTTCCTGTTGGAGAAAATACATTGGAAACCTTATATGCTAATATTGATGAAGAAATTGATATATTGAAAAATGAATTAATCTCAGAGAGAGAATTTGAAAAACTTCAAAATATTTTTGAGAATAATTTTGTAAATTCAAATGCATCTATGGCAGGAATTGCTAATTCTTTAGCAAGAAATTATATGCTTTATGAAAACACAAATCTTATAAATTCAAATTTGGATATATATAAGTCGATTTCTAGAGAAGAGATAAAAGAAGTTGCTAATAAATATCTTAATAAAAACAGCAGAGTGTTAATTAATTATATGCCTGTTGAATCTGAAAAAAAATAAATTAAAAAAACATGAAAAAAATAATTATATCCATTTTATTATTAATAATTTCAACATCTGTTTTTTCTCAAATAGATAGATCTAAACCTCCAAAATCTGGACCCGCTCCTGTAATAAATTTAGGAACACCATCTACCTTTACTTTAAAAAATGGATTAAAGGTTATAGTCGTTGAAAATAAGAAATTACCTAGAGCCTATGCTAGTCTTGATGTTGATAATTATCCTGATTTTGAAGGGGATATAAAGGGAGTTTCAAGTTTGGTTAGTACATTGATGGGAAATGGAACAAAAAATCAATCTAAAGATAATTTTAATGAGGAAGTTGATTATATGGGTGCATCGCTTTCTTTATCTGCAGGAGGTGGGTATGCGTCTTCGTTAAAAAAATATTTTCCAAGAATTATGGAAATGATGTCAGATGGACTTCTAAATCCTCTTTTTACACAAGAGGAGTTTCTAAAAGAAAGAAATAGATTAATTGATGAAATTAAGGCAGCTCAGAAAAGTGTTTCAAATATAGCATCTCAAGTTGGAGATAAATTATTTTATGGAGGTAATCATCCTTATGGTGAGTTTGCTACAATCAAGACAGTTGAAAATATTACATTAGAAGATGTTCAAAATTATTATTCAACCTATGCAAAACCTAATAATGCTTATTTGACTATTGTAGGTGACGTTGATTTTAATAAAATTAAAAAATTAGTAACGTCACTTTTTAAAGGTTGGAAAAAAGGTAAACTTCCTGAATATGAAATGCCTATTGTTAATGACGTATCAAAAAATGAGATAAATTTTGTTGATATGTCAAATGCTGTACAATCTGAAATTACTGTTGGTAATATTATAAATATTTCAATGGCTGATCCTGATTATTTTGCATTAAGACTCGCTAATCAAATACTTGGAGGAGGTTCAGGAAGATTGTATGAAAATCTAAGAGAAGATAAAGGTTTTACTTATGGCGCATATTCTGGTGTAACTACAAGTAGGTATGTTGGAAATTTTTATGCTTCTACTAGTGTTAGAAATGAGGTTACTGACAGCTCAGTTGTAGAGATAATAAATGAGATAAATAGAATAATCTCAGATAATGTTTCGGAATCAAAATTAGCATCTGTAAAAGAAAAGTTTGTTGGTAATTTTATAATGTCAACAGAAAGACCATCTACAATAGCAACTTTTGCTCTGAATATTGATAAGTATAATTTGCCTAGTAATTTTTATGAAACATATCTTGATAATTTTCAAAAGGTAACAGTTGAGGATATTAAAAGAGTAACTAATAAATATTTTAAGAATAATATTTTAAGAATAGTAATTGTTGGAAAAGGAAAAGAGGTGATATCTTCTCTTGAAAAATTACCATATGAGATCAAATATTATGATACTAATGGAGATATAACTGAAAAACCAGATTATTCTGTTCCTACTGGTATATCTGCAAATAGTGTTGTATTGAATTATTTAGAAGCTATTGGTGGAAAGGAAAAAGTAGAAGCTGTTAATGCAGTTAGTATGTTGGGTGAAGCTGAATTTCAAGGAATGAAACTTCAGTTAATGACTATTAATGCAAAGCCTAATAAACTAGTTTTTAAGATGATGATGATGGGAAATGTACTTATGAAGCAAACTTTTAATGGAGAAGAAGGATATATACAGCAGCAAGGAGTAAATAATCCTTTTCCACAAGAGGAAATAGATAAGTTGAAAAAGTCTTCTTTACCTTTTGATGAAATAGGTTGGTTAGATAATGGGGACGTCAAATTTAGTTCTATTGAGAATGAAGATGGAAGGGAGTTGTACGTACTTGAAGTTAATGGTGATGCGTATGTTTATTATGATAAAGAAACTGGACTTAAAATTAAAGAAACTCAAAATGCGTCTATGCCTGATGGAACTAAAGTTTCTCAAACCATTTATTGGGAAAATTATATTTCAGTAGATGGAATATTGTTTCCTCATATAATTAAACTTCCAATGGGACCTCAAAACATGGATTTTACTATGACACAAATTGTTGTTAATCCAGAGGTTAGTGATGCTGATTTTAATTAATCAATACAATGGTAAATATTTCAAATTTATTATCAGATTTAGATTTAAAGAAAGTAAATGGTGGAACATCTTCAGGTTCTATTTGGTTAAAATCTAAAGGAGACAACAGAACTATATACTCTCCGGTTGATGGTAATTCAATTGCTGATGTTATTGAAACAGATGATGTTTCTTATAAATCTATTATAAAAAATGCAGAAGAATCATTTGTGCATTGGAGAAAAGTTCCTGCACCTCAAAGAGGTGAGATAGTTAGACAGATAGGTAATGAACTTAGAAAAAAGAAAAATTCATTAGGACAATTAGTGTCTTATGAAATGGGAAAATCATTACAAGAGGGTTTAGGAGAGGTTCAAGAGATGATTGATATTTGTGATTTTTCCGTTGGATTATCAAGGCAACTTTATGGACTTACTATGCACTCTGAAAGACCAGGCCATAGAATGTATGAGCAATGGCATCCACTAGGTATAGTAGGTATTATTTCATCATTTAATTTTCCTGTAGCTGTCTGGAGTTGGAATGCAATGATTGCATTAGTATGTGGAAATGTTTGTTTATGGAAGCCTTCTAAAAAAACACCAATTTCAGCGATAGCTACTCAAAAAATTATTTCTAATGTATTTGAAAAAAATAATGTTGATGAAGGTATATGTTCTTTGGTAATTGATTGTTCAGAAAGAAAAATTGGTACAGAAATGTTAAATGATAAAAGAATATCTTTAATTTCTGCTACTGGCTCTACAGCAATGGGAAAATACGTTGCTAAAATAGTAGGTAATCGATTAGGAAAGACTCTGCTTGAACTTGGAGGAAATAATGCAATAATTGTTTCAAATAAAGCTGATCTCAACATTGCACTTAGGGCAGCAGTATTTGGGGCAGTAGGAACAGCTGGTCAAAGGTGTACATCAACTAGAAGATTAATAGTTCATAAAGATATTTTTGAGGAATTTAAAAATAAGTTAGTTAATGCTTATGGACAAATTAAGATTGGTAATCCTTTGGATAAAGAAAATCATATGGGCCCTTTAATTGATAGAGGTGCAGTTAAAATGTATCTTGATGCAATAGAAAAAATAAATAAAGAGGGAGGTGAAGAAGTGGTTGTAGGTGGGGAGTTATCTGGGAATCAATACCAATCTGGATGTTATGTTAAACCTGCTATTTATGAAGTGAAGAATGAATTTTCAATTGTTCAAGATGAAACTTTTGCTCCTATATTATATTTAATAAAATATTCCAATCTAGATGAGGCTATTAAAATTCAAAATGACGTACCTCAGGGTTTATCTTCTTCAATTATGACTAAAGATTTGTCTGAATCAGAACAATTTTTATCTGCTCAAGGATCAGATTGTGGTATAGCGAATGTAAATATAGGTACTTCAGGAGCTGAAATTGGAGGTGCTTTTGGTGGTGAAAAAGAAACTGGAGGAGGAAGAGAATCTGGATCAGATTCATGGAAAGCATATATGAGAAGACAAACTAATACAATAAATTATTCAGATGATTTACCTTTAGCCCAAGGAATAAAGTTTGATTTTTAGAATCAAATTGTAACTTTTTAAATTAAGTTTACTAAAATCAGTAATAAAACATTATTTTTCAAGTGACATAATATTGTTATAGAATTCTTTAGTTACTGTAAAATATCTTCCATTTTCAAGATGAAGACTATTATCTCCTTCTCCATTTACTGAATGGTATTTAATTATGTGATTTTTAAAATTTAAAAAATTATCTAAAACATAATCATTTCCTAAATCATCTTTAATGGTAATTTTTTTCATATGTGATTACTAAATAAATTATTAATTGATTTTCTATCCTTCAGTATCAGGATTAGGTAATTCAGGTTTATCATTACATTCAGGAATATTATCATCACAAGGCAGGTTATCCTCAAAGCCACATGATAAAGTAATGAAAATAGTAAATAAAAATGCCGTAATTATTGTAATTGTCTTTTTAATCATTATATGAAATTATATAAAAAGCTTAATATATGTAAGGTTTTAAAATAATTTTTTTTCTATTACCATCCTATACCATAGTATGCTTTAATACCATTAGGGTATATTCCTTCTACTAAAACCCCATCATCTTTTGGTAATTGAAATAATGTTGTAGATAGATCTTCGACATCAGAAATTGCTCTTTTGTTAATAGAAGTAACAATAAATCCTTTTGTAATTCCTGAATTTTTCCATTTTCCTTTTTCAATATTAATTACTTGAGCTCCTCCTTTTAAATCTAATTTTTCTTTAAGTTCTTTTGATAAATCTGAGAATTTAGCGCCATCAAAAGAAAAATTATTGTTTGATGTAACTACCTCTGTCGTTCCCAAAGTATTTTTTAAAGTAGCTGTAGTGCTTTTTGTTTTTCCATCCCTAATGTAAGTCACTTCAACTTTATCTCCAGGTCTATTTATTGCGATTTGTTCTTGTAGATTAGAAACATTTTTAATTTCTACTTCGTTGATTTCAGTAATCACATCTCCTTTTTCAAGTCCTGCTTCAAAAGCTGAACTGCCATCATTTACTCCTGAAATTAAAACACCAAATAATACTGGGATGTCATTTTCTTTTGCAACTTCAGCGGTTACGTCTTGGATAGTTATCCCTAGCAACGCTCTTTGAACTACTCCAAATTCAACTAAATCTCTATATACTTTTTCTACAAGGGTTGATGGTATTGCAAATGAATAACCAGCAAATGTTCCTGTAGGTGTTGCTATAGCAGAGTTTATTCCCACAAGTTTACCTTCTAAATTAACTAATGCTCCTCCAGAATTTCCTGGATTAACAGGTGCTTGATGTTGAATAAAAGCTTCAATCTGTAAGTTGTTTTTATCTCTTAATATTCCAATATTTCTAGCTTTTGCACTCACTATTCCTGCTGTAACAGTAGATCTAAATTCGAATGGAGAACCAACGGCAAGAACCCACTCTCCAATTTGCAAGTTGTCTGAATTACCAAATTTTATAGTAGGTAAATCATTTGCTTCAATTTTAAGAATTGCTAAATCTGTTGTAGGATCTGTGCCTTCTATTGTTGCTTTAAATTTTCTGTTATCGTTTAATAGTACTTCAATTTCGCTTGCATTTTCAACTACGTGATTGTTTGTAATTATATAACCATTTTTAGACATGATTACACCCGATCCAGTACCTCTTCTTGTTGGCATTTCACGTTCTTTGTAATCATATCTTTCACCAAAAAAATCTCTAAACATATCCCCAAATGGATTTCTAGTACCAGAATTTCTTCCTTCATATGTAGTTCTGATATGAACAACTGATGGTGTTGTTACTTTAGCTGTATAAATAAAATTTAATCCTTCTGGGACGATGACATCTGTAGTGTCGAAAATATAATTTACTAATTTTATTTTATCATTATAATCTATAGCAATAACATTGGATTTGTTTTCCCAAAGGTTGTAACCTCCAATAGCGGTAAATCCTCCAATAATTGAAAATAATATTGCGAATAAAAAATTTTTCATGTTTATAATTTTATGTTTTAACAAATTTAAATACTCAAACGGTATTATTAATTTAATTATACGCTAATTAACATTGTTTAACATAAAAAAAAGGCAAATTATTCATTTGCCTTTCTTAAACTATTTTATTAAAAAAAATTATTTGATTTGAATTGTTTTTTTAATAGATGTTTTTGAATCTTTAGGAACAGATATGTTTAGCATTCCATTTTTTTGGATAGCTGTTATCTTTTCCTCGATTATGTTTTCTGGTAACTGAAATGATCTGGTAAATTTACCATATCCATTTTCAATTGAATGAAAATTGTTTTTTTCATTACAAAATTTTCTTTCGCCAGAAATTATTAAATGACCTTTTTCAATTTCAATTGATAGATCGTTCTTATTAAGTCCTGGGATCGCTATATTGAAATCAAATGATGTATCTGTTTCAGATATATCAACCCTAGGAGAATAACCTTCTTGAGATTCATTTATAAATGAGTTTTCAAAAAAATCATCAAAAAAATTATCAAATAAAAATGGTTTAACAAAATTATTTGATGGTCTTAAAACTAATTGTCTCATAATTAAATTATTTAAATTAAACTTCAATAACTAGTAATGAAATAAATATGCCAAAAGGAAAAAGAACGTTATATTCT
>Ga0207991_1000273_pt1 | contig 36860 bp, 31 predicted proteins | sample ETN07SmetaG_FD_185786 | JGI IMG/M metagenome (GOLD analysis project Ga0207991, IMG submission 185786) | Marine microbial and viral communities from oxygen minimum zone, Eastern Pacific Ocean - ETNP2014F14-07SV275 (SPAdes) (version 2) | ecosystem: Environmental > Aquatic > Marine > Oceanic ...
CTTAAAAGGTCACGTGAAATATGACGGGAAAGCACCGAAACCAAAACGGTTAAGAATGGATGCTGATCCTGTGTGTGGCTCATCTCATTCAGGCCCAGTTTATAGTGAAAGTTTTAAAATGGCAGCAGATGGCTCCATGGCAGAGGCAATTGTCTATTTAAAAAATGTTTCTTATTCGGGTGGTATACCTGAATCCCCAGTCGTTTTAGATCAAAATGGTTGTGTCTATAATCCCCACGTTTTGGGAATCATTGCAGGGCAAGAATTATTGATAAAAAATAGTGACGCCACAATGCATAATATCCACTCCAGACCCAGAGTGAACAAGGAATTCAATTTTGCAATGCCGAAAGTGGTTAAAGAAAAAAAAGCATCCTTTGCAACATCTGAAGCTGATCCATTTTATATTAAATGCGATGTGCATCCTTGGATGAAAGCTTGGGTTCTGGTTTCAGATCATCCTTATTTTGCTGTTACGGATACAAATGGAAATTTTTCCATTGATGGTATACCAGCTGGAACATACGAAGTAGTGTGTTGGCAGGAAAAATTCAAGAAAAAACCTATGACTGAAACTGTGACTATTGGTGAGGGTGAAACGACAAAAGATTTCACTTTTACTCGTCCCAAGAAGAAAAAATAAATTTGACCCATCAGGTTTTGTAAAAAGGCGGAGTAAGTACTCCGCCTTTTTTTTACCTAATTTTAACTATGAAAAAACTAATAATTCTAATTTTTACCCTTATCGTATTTAATTGCGGTTCGCCCGAAAAAGTATTCCCTGTAAAAGGAACTATTTATGAAATCAAGCCGGACTCCATGTTGATTATCATTGCTCACGATACAATCCCTGATCTTATGATGCCCATGGTCATGCCCTTTGACTTGATCAATCTGAAAGAGATCAATGGCTTGTCTATTGGGGATAGTGTTCATTTTGAATTTGCCTGGGGCGATACATCCACTTGGGCTCGAAATTTTAAGATTGTTGGGCAGGGAAAACTTCCGGAAGTGGAAGACGATGATTTTTTTGAAGATGAAGAATACGCCGAACGGGACATAGGTGAGATCATTGATGATGTGACTTTATTGGATCTTGATAGTTCATTGGTTCGCCTGTCTGATTCAGATGGAAAATACCGGTTTTTGTCTTTCATTTTTACACGATGTCCCATGCCCAATATGTGTCCTGCGGTGGTGATTAAAAATGATTATTTAGCGAAAGCATTTTTCAGTAGAAATGATATTGAATTTATTATGGTCAGTTTTGATTATCAATTCGACACGCCATCTGTCCTAAAGGATTTTTATGGCTCAACTATTGCAGATCATGATAATTGGAATGTTTGGTCCAGTACAGGTCACATTGAAGATGTGTATCGTTTAGCCAAACAAAGCGGATGCAACTTTTGGGGGATTGAAGAAAACAATATTGGCCACAACCTGCGTTCAGTTTTACTGGGGCCAAATCGGGAAGTGTTAGGCTCTTGGCCTGGAGATAACTGGCAAGCCGGAAATGTTAAAACGGCGATTGAATTATTGATAAAATAAATTTATTTGCCACGAAGGTCGCTAAGAAACACCAAGATATATTTTATTACCATGATTAGTTAGCAAATCTTGTCATTTAATTATTCTATCCATCTCTCCCCAAAAAAAACAATGTCATCCAGAAAGAAATGCTTGTCCGCATATGGCTGGAAGAATCTACCTAAGTAACTGAAACAAAGATTTGAAAAAAAGATTTTCCTGTGCCTAAACTAATCCTAAAAACAAAAAACCCCTTCACTAAATAGCGAAGGGGTTTTTGATAAATCTAAATGTAAAACTGTTTTTTACCAGTCGTCGTCACCCCAATCATCTTCGTCTTCTTCATCCTCACCAAACTCATAGCCGTTTTCATCAAAATAATCCTGGATTGTTTTATCGATATTTGTTTTGCCTTTAATGCTCCAGACATAATCCCGGAGACCGTCCAGCATCGCTTCTGTATCGCCATTCATTTTGACGAGTTCTTTGCCCCAGTCTCCTTCAGCTCCATCTATTGTAAGTAAATCTGATGTTGGTAGAAATGGAGCTGGCATCTTAGTTCCAGGCATGATAGTTTGAGGATCGCGCAACCATTCTTTTACCCAATCCGGATTCAGTCGTTCCTTGGTCAAGGCCAGGTTTGGTGCCCAGGTGGATGCGTCCTGTTTAGGAAATGTTTCACCATAGAAATGACAATTGTCACAGGCGCCCAATTCGTGGAGCATTTCGCCCCCTTTGAATTCAATCGAATGTTCATTGATGGCTAAGTCATCACGGTAGGAGATCTTTTCATTATCCAAATGCTGAAAATATTTGATAATGGCATTCCACTGTTCATCCGTGATCTGGTGGAAACTGGGCATCCGCACTTCCAGATTGGGGCGAATGATAGTTGGATTATTTAAAAAGCTCAAGAGCCAATCCGGATTCGCTTTTTCACCCTCTGTATTCAGGTTGGGTGGTGAATACTCAGGCGCACCAATTAAGTCAGCAATTTGTCCACCGAAATCATCGATTTGATGGCAACCCTGACAATTAAACTGTTTGATCAATCTTGCGCCATCTTGCGCCATCTCATCTACATTATTGTGGGCTTTAATGCTTTCATCAACCTTGTTGCCATTAAATCCTAGAAGGGCTGTTGTAATTGCTTCAATTTCTGTCTGGTTGAAATCAAAATTAGGCATTTTCAGTTTATCTAAAGCCGGACTTACTTTACCACGATCAAAAATTCTAGGGTTTTTTAATTTGGCTTCGAACCATGCAAAATTTGTATGATCAATATCGTGCAATAGGCCGAAATCTAGTTTTATGGTTGGTTTCGATCCTTCTTCGGTAAGATCAGTCCCAATGGGTTTGTTTTTCTCAAAGCCATCAATCATGTGGCAGCCAAAACATCCATAATGTATGATACTTTTCTTGGCCACATAATCCAGTGTCTTACCCAGATCCATACCTGCTAATTTTTTAGTTGCATAGGCTTCAGGCATTTGTTTTGACAGATGTACAAATGCAACTTCATTCAAAGCTTCTTCATCCAATTTAATGTCAGGTGAATTTTCAAATTCTTCATTTTTGAATGACATAATATAGGCCGTGATGTCTTTTGCATCTTCATCATTTACACGAAGGTTTGGCATCCGAGTTTCTGGATTATAAGCCAGAGGGTCCTTGATCCAATTATACACCCATTCGGCAGTTGTTTTTGAACCAACACCAATCAAATTTGGACCATGACGTTTTGATTGATCTTTGAGGGTTGTTTCAGAGTTTAATGGATCGGGCTCAACAACATGGCAACCCATACATCCGATAGATTCAAATAAGTGTTGTCCATTTCCAACATCACCCATGAAGCGATGATCCCATGAATAATTCTTTTCACTTTCATTATCAACAAGGTAGGAACTTATTGCATATATCTCTGCATTATTCCATGCTGTCATTTCGGGTGAATCCTGATTTTCTTGCCCAAATGGAGATGGCATTTTAGTATTGTGTCGAAATCCTTTTGGATTATGAATCCATTTAGCAACCCATTCACGTGAAACTTTTTCATTTAAATTTTTCAAATTTGGGCCCACTTTTGTGAGCTGTTTGAAATCTTGCACAAGGTGGCATCCATTACACCCAGACTTGTCAATTAAAGATAATCCAAGATTCAACCTGTCTGCACCTTCCAGATCTAAATTATTATTATGACATTTAAAGCAGGATGCTTCCGTATAATGGGTCGGTAACATAGGTTGGAGCCAATGATGCATAACTTCCCAGTCATATTCATCTTTCCATCGTTCTTTTTCTTCATCATTACTGGGTGTATGGGTTGTTGATACAAATGAGGTACCACGTCCCCGTCCAGCATGACAACTGGTACACCCAAAGGTATCCATTGGATGGGAAGATTCTGAAGTGATATATAAATCTAAATTAGGGTGAGTTGTAAAGGGTTGAGGGGCATCAAAAAAATCAGGATTTTCAATTCCCAGATGACAACTGGTACAGCGATCTACTTGAGGTACAGCTGCAAAGTTCACATCATATTTAATATCCCGGACAACAATTTGATTCACCTTATAATATGGATCTAGAAAGTCAATAACAGGAAGGTCACGGACAACATCACCGACTTTGTTCGAAAATGACATTCTTTCTCTATCAATTTTGGATAGTTTGTTATCAACAACATTTACACTTTTTAAAACTACATTCAATTCATCAAGTCTCAGTTTTACGTCTGATTTTAATTCTTTGATTGAAGTTTCAGTATTTTTGATCTCAATCTCAGATGCCTCTTTAATGAGTTTATACTCATGAAGCAAATCTAAAGCTGCGGCAAAATCATCATCGTGGGAGGGCCCATGATTTTCTTCACCCTCAACATGGTGAGCATTTTCGGCCTCTACAAGGTATTTAAGTCCATCGACTTCAGCTTTTTGGCCTTGATAGATCATATTTTCGTTATAGTACCGACCTTCCAATTTTATTAAAGTCGATTCCAGCTCTGCCAGTAGTTCATTTTGAGAATCCAATTTGGATTGAGCAACTGCCAAATCTTTTTCAAAAGATATCCTTTTGCCTTTTACAACTTCCAATTCTTTTTCAAGATTCTTTTCAGAAACCTTAATTTCCATTTTCCGGAATTCTCGTTGATATTCTTTGAATTCATCATCATTATCATCGATGAAAGTCCATACCATACTAATTAAGAATAATATAGACGAAATGGCGAACCATTTATTTAGTCTTTGAATATCCCAATAGCGTTCGTCGTTATTAAACATAAATTAACCTAAATATTGAAAAACCATTCTGGAATTGCGATAATGTATTTCAAATTAAAAAACCATCGGAGATACATTTTTATGGGTAATGAAAACATGGAAAGCCCAAATAACATTAATGATGTATAACGGATTGTACCTAATTTTGCGAATAAATCTTTGAACCAGGTTTTTGCGAGAAATATTGGGAAGATAAACATGTAAGCAAAAACAATTAAGAATCCTAAAGCTTCTCGAACCATAATATTTAATGGTAGACCTGTATTAAGCATCTTTACCCAAAAATATTCTGATAAATTCACATTATTCAATGGAACCACCTTATGTGGATCCCAATATTCAAAGGGACCAAAAAAGTTCCAATTAGGCCCCCTAAAAAATGTGCCAATTACTATAAGAAATAACCAAAGGATTAGCCATCCATACATAAAAATAAATATCCCAATTCGCCGGTCTTTAAAAGAATAGTAGCCATCCCCTTTAGGATTAGTATCAATGTAAGGGATTGCCATCATGCCGAAAATAATAAACATGGGAAAAACAATTCCTGCGAGCCAAGGGTCGAAATATACTAGCATTTCTTGAAGACCTAAAAAATACCATGGAGCTTTAGATGGGTTCGGAGTCGTGGCTGGATTTGCCGGTTCCTCTAAGGGTGCTGCAACTAGAATAGACCATACAATCAAAAATACCATAAATAAGATTAATGAGATGAATTCGATATAAACTAAGTCTGGCCATACCAAAACTTTATCATCCGGGTCGTTATATTCTAAAGGCTTTAGCCCCCGTTCAAGTCTGTCATCATTGATGTACGCTTTATTCATTCCTATCCAAATGAAAAAGAACATAGAATAAATCATGAGGACAATTGGAAAATTATCCGGTTTTGTTAAAGTAATATTGAAATTTGGATCAAAATACCCAACAATAAAAAAGAATGTAATAAAGCCCATCCCGCCAATAAGACCCGGTTTTGTCCAAAGTCTCCATATCCCGAATTTTCGGTTTATTTTATCAAACCAGTCCGTGGGTGGAAAGACAAGAGGTGTGAAAATTGACAATAAGGTAAAGCTAATCGTGGGCGTTGAAAGTGCGTCAATTACAGATTTAAATGTGTCTATCATAAGAATCTCAAATCAGAGTTTATAAGGGTCCGGAAATACCGCCATCTTTACGGATGCGCCAAAAATGAACAGCCATGAAAATCATTGCAATAAAAGGCACTGCAATACAATGGAGTACATAAAAACGAAGCAAGGTCGCCTCGCCAACAAACCGACCGCCAAGAAGTGCAAATCGAACATCGGAACCCATGTGAACCAAATTAATATCACCAATCGCTAATAGGGATGCACCCGGACCTTCATGTCCAATAAATGGATGCGCTCGAGCCATATTCGTTCCAACTGTTACGGCCCAAATTGCCAATTGATCCCATGGAAGGAGGTAACCGGTGAATGATAGGAATAATGTTAAAGTCATAAGGAGTACGCCAACGCCCCAATTGAACTCACGGGGGGGTTTGTACGATCCAGTCATAAAGACTCGGAGCATATGTAACCATACGGTCAAAACCATAGCATGGGCACCCCAACGGTGTAGCTCTCTCATGATTCCCAAGGGTACCTGTTCTGTTAAATCAATAATATCTGTATAAGCATATTCTACAGTAGGTCTGTAATAGAACATGAGGAGAATTCCCGTAATCGTGAGAACCACGAAAAGGAAAAAGGACAGTCCTCCCATACACCAGGTATAGCCAACCTTAACTGCATGTTTTGGTAATCGAGCAGGATGGAGGTGTAAAAAAACGCTCCCAAGGATTGCATGCATCCGTTGGCGACGCGTTTGAGGGACACCAGACCGAATGATAGATTTCCAAACCTGGGATTCACCCATTCGTTCTAATAATGATTTTTGTTTATCGTCTTTAGCCATATTATTTTAAATGATTGATTAAACTATTAAGAATGATTCAGGGTTTTCCCATTCGCCTTTTTCCCATTTAAAACTCTTTGTTTTATCAACGAGAATTTGACCATCATTAGAAAGGGATATTTTATACCTTTCCAAAGGTCTTGGCGCTGGGCCTTCAAAATTTATCCCCGTCATACGGAAACCACTTCCATGACAAGGACATTTAAATTTTTCTTCTGTTTGGAGCCAATTGGGTGTGCAACCTAAATGTGTGCAAACCGTTGAAAGTGCAAAAATGGATTCATCATCTCGAACCACCCAAACATTAAATGATTTTTTATATCGAATATCTACGGTATTCATGGCGAAATCATCGGGGAATCCAATCTTGAAGGTTTGAGGAGGTTCAAATAGAACATTTGGAAATAGGAAGCGGATCATGACAGTAAAAAATCCACCGGTAGCACTGGCAAATGCAATCCATCCTAAAGATAGCCATTTGAAAAAGCCTCTGCGACCCATTTCATTTTCATTGCTGGAATCTTTTGTTGAAGCTCCCACCGAAGCTGAGGGCATTATTTTTTCTTCACTCATAATTATATGACTCTGTTATATGCAGATTGAAGGGCTTTCATGGCTGCGTCCCGTATCCGAAGATTCTCATCAGATTTAGCCAATGATACCAGTTTTGTTTCGAATCGATCCTGTTTCAATAAAGATGAGACTTCGATTGCAACAAGAATCGCTTGATTCTTTTCTGCTTCATCCACTTGGGGGAAAGCATTTAAATAGTGTCTATCCATTAGATTTTCGATGATAAATGCTCCAGATGAATCACCCATTTTAGCTAATGCAACTGCCGCATCCCATTGAATATTTGGCTCTTCATCTTCCAATAGATTTTTAAGAAGGGGGATAGATTCGGGATCCCCAATTAACCCTAATGCGATGGTAGCCGCGAGGCGTTCATTTGAATAATCAGAATCTTCTATTATTTCTTTTAACCGAATTTCTGCATTGGAGGAGCCAATCCACCCAACTGCTTGAACAGCTGCAAGACGAGATTCTAAATTATCGTCATTTAACCCTTCAACAAGGACATCTGAGTAGAAATCATCCCGAGTAACTCCCATGGCTAAGGCTAAATATGCACGAACGAGTGGATCATCGTGAATAGAATGATTATAAGATGAAACCATCTGATTTTTGAATGATATATCTTTTGGTATCAGATCAGGATTATTGAATACTTTGGAGAGTTCAAAGGCAGATTGCCATCTTTTGGATGCTGACCCAATTTTTACCTGGTTCAAAAGAGCAGATGCATCATTTGTTTCAAAGGTAATAAAACGAAAAAGAAGAAAGAATACTGCACCAAAGATTGCAATCATAAATGGAATCAAGAAAAAAGAGTAAAACAGAGTATAGATTCTGGAAGATTCTTCTTTAGATACTGTTGATGTTTTTTCGTTCATGTTTTTTTATATTGAGTTTTGTTTCGATTGATTTGACTCAATCTTTAATTTTTCGATATCATTTTTTAGATGTTTTGTCAAATTTGTTAAACGTCGTACTTCTTTTTTTAATTTCATATGTTCCCCCAAAAGAACCAGGGTAAAAACCAAAACCAAAATAGAAATCATAGGAAGTGAATCCATTAGGCATCGCTTTCAATATCATCTTTCTGTTTCAATTGGAAACCCAGTAGAATAGGGAAAAAAAATAAAATAACGCAACCAACTATAAGAAGCCCAACTGCCCATTCTAGGTTATTCATCAGCCATTCTAGAGTAAACCATTCCATTATTCTAAAGTACCCACGTCACTAATGTGACATATATTAATAGTAATACCGTACAAATAATCATGGATATAATCTGTGTTTTCGTCATGTTTGCTTTTGGAGTTTCAGACATTATTTTGCTGCCCGTTTCGCCTTGACAATTGCTGACTTTATTTTTCCGCGTAATACTCTGTTTTCCAATCCATTAATTTCATCCATATCGCCGTCTAATCCTTTAGCAATAAGCCGTTCAACTAATTGATCTTCTGTTTCGGTCTCTTGTCCTGTCCCGCTTGACGCTTCAGGAAGTTCGGGCATTCCAGGTCTTTCAATTGTCCCTCGATTTATTCTTACAATCATGGACTTGGCTTTCCCACGGGTTACTTTATCCGTATATGCATTAACTGTATCCATATCACCATCTAACCCTTTATTCACTAAATAAGCAACAATATCATCAGGAGATAATGCTTCAATTCCACCACCACTTGATGGAGATGAGCCTCCTTCAGGTTTGTCAGGTTTTGGAGGCAATTTTCCGTTTCGTTTTGCTTTTACAATACCTGATTTTGCCATGCCGCGGATGGGTTTTTCTGGAATTGCATTGATGTAATCCATGTTGCCTTCCATTCCCATATTGATGGCGTAATTGATATAATCCTGTCGAGAAACGAAACCGCCAAACTGGCTAGAATTATCTTCGCTAGATTCATCAGAATCGCTTTCTGATTTGAATTCAACTTTTGGAACGATGGAATCTAACTTTTGAAGAATTTGGGATTTTTGCGCCCAATTAAGTTGGGTTAGGAATGAAAAAAGACCTTTTGATTTCCGAGAGCAGGTGAGCCAAACACCCCTATCAGTTTCTTCAATGGTAAAATGGACATATTCGCTGGTGAGGGGTGATATTCTAAAAGTGAACCCAAATTCTTTTTCTTTTTCAAATGTCATTATCTGGCATTTGAAATAAGGGGCATAGGTTCTAGGTCGAATTTTAAAAAATGATCCTGGTTCAAGTTTAAAGTGTGTAAAGGAATACCGATGGACATATCGTTCTATATCAATAATAGGAAGTGCTCGCTGAATTCCATAAAACCACGCATTCAACATTTCAAGAGATGTAAGCATTTTCCACATAATTTCTTTGGTGGTGGAATAATGATGTTTGACTAAACTTTCACCTGAAAAGGGTGCCCATGTAGTCCAGGCATCGCCTTGTCCATCTTTCGGAATTGATGGTGCTTGGAGAGTGGCTTGTGTTTGAGAGATTCCATCGAATTCTAAATCTTTGGAAGAAAAATGCCGAATATCACCCGTTGAGAATTCTATCTCAAATTTGGTTGGGTAGAAATAAATCTTTTTCAATGTACCACTTTCGCCTGTTTCGCGAACGATACATTGAGTACCTAAATCAATCCGGTTTAAATGCATTTAAAATTCCTTGGCAATATTTTGGATTTGATTGGAAAAAAAAGAACTTAAATCCATCTCAAAAGTTAATAACTCGAATTCCTTAATTGAAGGGGAAAAGTTTAATCAGATAATGAAAAAACTGTTCTAATTTTGTTGGCTATTTATGAACCTATTTCGCACATTTTCATTTGTCACAACTGCTATGACATATTTACTTATTTTTGTAGGTGGATTGGTTAGGGTTGCGGGTGCAGGTATGGGGTGTCCAGATTGGCCAAAATGTTTTGACCGATGGATTCCTCCTACAAGTCTCGATCAATTGCCTGACCATATCGACCCTGCAAAATTCAATATTGTGTTAGCTTGGATTGAATATTCCAATCGATTATTTGGTGCATTGGTTGGGTTGTTGATTACGATTACGACCATTTTGGCTTTTAAATATTATAGGGATATCCCTAAGATAAATCGACCCGTGTTGGCTGCATTATTTTTAACATTGATTGAAGGTTGGCTTGGATCGGTTTTAGTGGACACGGTGCTGAACCCCATCACGATTACACTCCATTTATTATTGGCTTTAATTATTGTGATGCTTTTGGTTTATGCGGCTCAGGAAGCCTTTTATTTAGAAAATCCTAAATCTGAAATGCAAAGCGAATATTCACCTAAATTGAAATGGATGTTCGGAATTTTATCTATTGCACTATTGTTTGAGGTTATTTTGGGTACGGAAATTCGGGGTGGATTAGAAATGATGCGAGAAGACAACCCTATCGTTGATAGCCAATTTTTACTTCAAATGTTAGGACCCTTCAAATACATGCACACTATTTTAGGATTATTAATTACGGGTATTTCAGGATTCCTTTGGTTTCATTTGGTGAAGAAATCCAAAAATCCTTCATCTTTAATGAGCCAAACATCAACGGCAATACTCGGATTGATCTTCGCCCAAATAGTCATGGGTGAAGTTTTGGTATTTTTCGATGTAATCCCACTGGTTCAACTTTTTCATATGTGGGTAGCATCCTGGATACTAGGGCTGGTCACTATTCAATTTACAGCATGGAACAAATCACAATTATCTTATGAATAAAAATATTATATATGGACTCATTTGCATTTCCCTTTTGGGATTAGGCGCATCTTGGGTAATCAAAAAAGCTAATTCTTCATATACAATTTCTGTTATAAAGGATGTCCCTCCATTTTTATTTAAAACACAGGATGGTAAATTGTTTTCAGAAAAAGAATTCAGGAACAAGATTACTGTCCTTGATTTTATGTTTACTTCTTGCCCAGGGCCTTGTCCAATTATGACAAATAATATGATCCACCTTTATCAAGATTATGAAAAAGTTGATGAAGTACAATTTGTATCAATCACCGTTGATCCGAATATTGATTCAGAAGAAATTTTGAAACAATATGCGAATGCCCATGGTGTGAATGATAGCCGTTGGCAATTTTTAACGTCTGATCTTGAAGCAATAAAAGATTTGAAAAAAAATGGATTCATGCTATACGCTGATGAATTACCTCGAGGTCATGCTGTTAAATTTGTATTGATTGACAGGGATGGAAGAATTCGTAAATATTATGATGGAACCGATAAAGCAAGTATGGGTGTTCTAAGGAAAGACTTAAACCATTTGGTAAAGGAAATTTAATTAATAAATGAAACGAGAACCTCAAAAAGCAAAATCAATACCCGCTGCCTATTATGAATTAACCAAACCTAGTATTACCTTTTTAATATTGGTTTCAACTGCATTGGGCTATTTTCTGGGCGGCAATGGGATTGAAAATATTTCAAGGTTTTTACTAACCCTATTTGGGTCAGGGCTAGTCTCATCAGGTGCTGGAGCATTGAATCATTATGCTGAGCAAGGAACAGATAAATTGATGAATCGGACAAAGTCTCGACCAATTGTATCAGGATTGATCTCTCCAAACCATGCTTTGATATTTGGAATTTTGATTTCATTAGTTGGTGTAGCAATCCTTTACATTTTTATTAATGACTTAACAGCAATTCTAGCTTTGTTGACTACCCTTTTATATCTATTCATTTATACACCATTAAAAAAAGTTACTTGGCTCAACACATCAATCGGTGCAATTCCGGGCGCATTACCACCTCTGGGCGGCTGGGTAGCCGTTACGGGATCTCTTGACCCAGAAGCTTGGATTCTTTTTGCAATCCTATTTTTATGGCAACACCCTCATTTTTATGCTATCGCATTTATGTGTAAAGATGATTATGAAAGAGCAAATTTGAAAATGCTGCCCGTTCTTGAAAAAGATGGGGCCCGAACCAATCGCCAAATCATTTGGCATTCAGTTTTATTGATTCCCGTTTCTTTAATGCTATCCTATATTGGCCTTTTAGGTATGATATATTTTTGGGGCGCACTCCTATTAGGTATTGGTTATTTAATCTCTGGATTTCCTTTGGTTAAAAATTATACACTTGAAAATGCTAAGTTTTTATTGAAGGTATCCGTTGTTTATTTACCGGCATTATTTGGTATGATAATACTAGATAAAATGATTTAATATGAAAACAGACCAATTCTGGACACGAATTATTTTTATTGTATCTGCCGTTATCAGTTTAGCAGTAGCGTTTCTCATTTTAGGACCAAGACCAGAAGGCGTAGAGGGTTCATTAGACGTTTCGATTTTGCCTTTGTTTAATGCTTCATTAAATGGATTTACGATTCCTTTATTGATATATGGGTTTGTATTAATAAAGCAAAAAAGAAGAGACCTGCACAGAAATGTGATGTTATCTGCGTTTGGAACATCATCAATGTTCCTTGTATCCTATGTGATTTATCATTGGTTTAAAAGCGGTCCAAAACTTTATACTGGAGATTACACGACTCTGTATTACACCATTTTAATCTCACATATTATTTTTGCAGTTGTAATCATACCCATGATATTATTTACATTACACCGAGGATGGACTTCTCAATTGCCTAAACATCGGAAAATTGCCCGAATTACTTTACCTATTTGGTTGTATGTTTCAATTACGGGTGTAATTATTTATCTCATGTTATACTAATTATATTAAAAATAATTAATGTAGCATTTAATTATTATTTATATATAATATAACGAGCCTTGAGTACTAAATAAAAACGAGATTAACCATGACAAGATCCGAATTAGTAGTTAATACCATGAACAATTCTAAATATACCATTCAACAATGGTCAAGTATTTTAGGAGTTACACGAGATACAATCCATAAATGGTTAGCGGGTGTTAATAGCCCAAAACGAGCCACTATAAATCATATAGCTGAAATTCTTGGTAAGAAGGCCATCTTTAATAATAATAATGATGTTCATTTTGAAATTTCAAATACGCCGGCTCCTAAAATTGATTTGGGAAAGAAAAATCATGCACCGACTGTTAACCAATCAGTGTTAGTTGAAGAATTGGTTGCTCAGGTTCAATATCTTCGCAAGCGTGTTGAAGAATTAGAATCAGCATAAAATTTTTAGATATTTATGAAATAAAAAAGGCTCGGTAAATCGAGCCTTTTTTATTTTAAATAACATAAACGCTTTAATTAATTTATAATTCTATTACAATTTTTTTACCAATCCACCATATTGTTTATCAATTTCAAACCCTTGACGGAAAAAGAATTTCTCAACATAAAATCCTACAGTAATTGTATCGATTCCCCTATGTTTCATCCGTTTATAAAAATCATCCATTAATCGTTTACTTAAAGAAATTCCACGATATTTTTCCCTAACAGCAACCCATTCCAAATGAATCCGGTTCTTTTCTAGATTTTTCCAATATAATCCTCCAACCATTCGATTCCGTGAATTGAATACTAAGAGGAAATCATGCTGTGCAGTAAATGTCCCAGATAAAGATGATTCTGACAACAAAGAGTGAAATTGACCTATTTCCTTGGGTAAAAATGGGGGGCGAATTCGATATACTTGCCCATCTAAACCCTCGGTTTGAAACACAAGGTTCAATCGATCATCATCGCCATGAGTTGTGGTGACCAATTCAACATAATCTGCTGCATCAACGTGGGGGAAAAGCATTCTAGCTAAATAAAATTTTTCATCGTCGCCCAACTTTATCTTAGACTGAATTTGCGTAATTCGTTCCTGCAAATTCCACGGACTCAATTCCCCTTGCCTCATATCTTGGATCATAGATTGAAATTCATTGATCAAATCCGGATTATTTTCTTTAAAACAGGTCATCATAAAAAATCGAACTCGAGTTTCAGGATATTCATCCATTAGCAAATCCAAATTGTAATCTTGATATAATTCCTGCAAAATGGATGCCCGAGCTTTCATAGTTGCATGTGGATTTAAATCTAACCAACGTTCAAAACGAAGAGATGCGAAAACCACTGGTTTTGTTAATACACCAAAATTTTCAATATCATCTAAAAATCGGTCAATTCGACCTATTGAACATCCCACCAATTCAAATTTCTTTCGGATGGTTCGTTGGTTCAAATCTTTCTTTAACTGATTTAAAATATATATTCCGCGGTCCACTTTCACTGCTTGAAGTGTTGCTGTAAATATCACTTCCCAATCTGACATGTGTTTTAATCCAGGGTATTTTTCTTCAGTTCTAACAATATAATCTGTGAAAATGGATAAAAAGTGATTACCAACAGTTTGAGTAGGTTTTCGTCCCGAAATTGAGATTAATCTTGTTCCTGTAGTATAGTCATGTTGTGGAATAACAAGATTAGATGGAGAGGGCGGCTGGATGGATAATTTAAATTCAGTACGATACCAGAATTCCTGATAGGCTTGAACTCCATTCCAAATAAAATGGAGCCATCGCATTTGCCAGCGATCCACCTTTGATTCACCATGGATATCTTCTCGATTTCGTTCAAGATAAGCAGTTAATGTTTCACCATGAATATACTCTTCTGTGTAAAGTTGATATTCTGGCCAATATCCTCCAAAATTTTCGACCAACGGTTTATCTTTAAAACCAGATCCCATAATGATGAGCCATTTAATTTCCTCTTCTAGAAAATTTCGATCCCAGCCATCATTCAAATTCACCACAAGATTATGTGTCCCAAGCGAACGGGTTCGAACTAATATTCTAAAAACACTTTTATTATTCCCCGAACCCAAATGCGAAACCCAAACACTTTTTTTAGGAATATCATTTAATCCTACGATACAATTTGAAGAAAAAAGAAAGATGGATTCTCTGATCATAGACGTCTCTTTAATAGCTTCCATAAGTTTTTTACGATGGATAGATTTTACATTTTCATCGAATGTTACCACATCTTCCCATGTGTATTCTTCACCCGTGTCACGATCAATTGTCAACTTAGACGATTTTCCGATCCAAGTTCGAAACCCTTTAATTAAAGCGTAATATGATTTTTGAGCTGTGGAGAATAGAGGTTTTGGTACGTCAGAAATTTGCCACCAAATAAGCTCTGATCTTGCCCAGACATATCTCGTCGGGTGAAGTGAACCAAAATCCGCAACCATCAAAATGACAGTTTGAATAAATTCCTGATCAAAAGATTTAGCTGATTTTAAATTTAAATGTGCATTTTTCAGGTAATGAATAAATGCTCGATAATGCTCATCTGTTGCACGTTTAATATCAAAAGAAAACCCCTTTAGTTGATCAATCTCCTTTTGATAATTATAAGCATCTTTGAGCATTGATACCAGAAAATCACCCGAAATCAATGGTGTGAGTGCTTCTATTAATTTTATCCGAAATGATGGATCCGAATGAAACTGGTAATTCAAAAAGGTGTCTATAATAACACCTGACCAATTCCCTAAATCACCATCAACAATATTTTTTAGATGACTGAAAATGGTGGGGTCATCTGCCAAATATTGTCTGACGGCCAAATGAAGATTATATAATAAAATATCATTTTTTGAATCTGGTTTGACAGGCGAAAAGGTCGTTCCAATCTTAGGGTCATGGATTTTAATTGAATTATAAATCTCCTGTTCTTTTAATCTAAAGATCATGGGTCCGGTAAAATCAGTCAGACCATAATTACCTAACCAGTGCGTTGGGGATTGAATCAAAGCATCAATATCGAGAATGTCAGAATCAATTGAATAGGTAAAGTCTCCAACTTGGATAGTGGATCCTGCCCAGGATAATAATAGAGATTCTTTTTGACCTTTAATTGAAACTTTTTGCCCGTCCCATTCTACATTTGTTCTCACGGTCCCAATCTCTCGAAGGAGCCAATTCGGAATCCGAATTTCTTTTGATCCGGAATGAAGAACTACATAATTATTATCATACAGGGGTTCAATGATGTCAGCAAAATTCTTTAATATATTTTTTCGATTATACGTTTCTTTTTGAGTCAATTCGTCTTTTTCCGCTGAAAAATCCCTATTGATAATGACAAAATTCACTATGCGTTCAAACGGAGATAGAAAACTGTTCACTGATAAAATCATGGAACTGTACAAATCACGGATGGCTTGTTTATCTGCTGTTTTGATGTTAATGGGAGAATATTTTGAATCAGGATAAATCAATACTGTATTGAATTCCCGGCCATCACCCACAAGAAAAACGGATTTAACTGAATCAAAATCTTGGAACAGATTTTCTATTTTTTGGGGTGCAATTGTTTGACCTCGGCTGTTTTTATAAATATCCTTTTTCCGGTCGAGAATAAAATAATGGCCATCCTTTTCCTTGAAAATGTCTCCCGTATGAAACCAGCCATCGATGAAAACATCCGAATCATCTTCCTTATAATATCCTTCAGTCACATAGGTCCCTTTCAGGCACAATTCCCCATCATCAGCGATTTTAAGAGTCATTCCCGGAAGAACTGTTCCAACTGAATCGATCACATATTCAGCAGGTGGTGTCATGGTGATGCCGCCAGTGGCTTCTGTCATACCGTATCCACTCAATACATTTATACCATGGGATTGGTAAAATTTAAAAATGTCCGGATCTAAATATCCTGCTGCCGATAAACCCCATTTTAATTTTCCACCTGTGATCTCCTTCAAGTTTGATTGAATCACATCACTTTCCGCAGAATCAAGGTCCAATTGTTCCTCCAGCATTTCGTGGAGTTGAACCCAACGTTTGGGAATACTGATAAAAATTGATGGTTTCACCATTGGGAAATCTTTTAACAATGAATTGAAAGCCGGAGATTCTGCAAAGGAATATGTGGCGCCCCAGAAGATGCTACCCATCAATTCAAAATACCGACCAAATGTGTGAAAGAGTGGAAGGTAGCACAAGAATGTATCATCGGATCCAATTTCGGGTAATGCCAATGCTCGAGCAAATCGTTTACTCATCATATTATTTTGATTAAAGGTAATCCCTTTTGGATTTGCTGTAGATCCTGAAGTGTACATAATGGTTTGTGTACGATCCATTGATACATAAGACAATCTTTGGTTCACATCAAAATTCAGTGTACGATCTCGATTCTCAAAGAATGTTTCCCAATCCGAAACTTTTCCCTGAATAAGGTCCGAGTCATTCAAAGCAATGACAGACATATCATGGTTTTGCTGAATCTCATTCCATAGACGAACTCCGGTTTTTCCACCAACAAATAAGTGAGATATTTCAGATTGATCTAAAATAAAAGACAGATGTTCTGATGTGGAATTTAATGGAATAGGAATGACCCGAAATCCGAATGATAAACATGCCAAGTCTACTAGAACCCCCTTCAGTTGATTATGGGTAAGTAACCCAATGACAGGGGATATTTCGGGTTTTTCTAAAACAGAAATTGCTTTTCCAGTCATTTGCACTTTAGACCAAAGTTCCTGGTATGAAAGCGTTGTTAGATTATCACCATGAATCAGATTAAAAACAGTTTTTTCACTGTAACGTTTTGCCCTTTGTTCAATCATATATCCCACATGGAACTGGGAAGAATCAATAAGTTTAACAATCCTATCAAGCCAGTCCTCTGCCAAACCCGCTGATGAAATTATTTTGGCTATCTCCCGAAAATGTGCCAGGTCCAGAAATTGATGAATAATATCCCGATCCGGTGATTGATCGGTGCAATCATTCACAAGTCGTATTAATGCATCGGCTTTTAGAGTTCCACTCTTTGCCTGAGAAATAGATTCGTTAATCCGTGTTTGGAGGCCTGTGTCCATGGGAGAAATTAATAGAGAGTTTTTACGAAAATTGAAGACAAATTGAAATAAAGCACAGTGTAATAAATAAGGGGAATATTATTAAGATTGGAATGATATGATTTGTATTCTTCTATTAATGCCAGTTAAAAAGCTTTGCTAACATTGAGTGTCTTAAAAAACAAACATGGGTAATTACATTTACGGTCCAAGTATACTTTTTTAACCCACCCCTATTTTCCCCTCCTTATATCAGGAGGGGATGCATTACTTGGTAAATTGTTTTTAATATTAAGTTGGGGTGGTTTTACAAAATAATTATTTCATATTTCTAAATTGCTCAAGATTCGATTTTTGAAAAGGGATGACCATTTGATTTAAAACAATGAAAAGCAATAAATTTAGGAAATGAGACTTTTCTAAAATAAAAATGGGTTATCTTTTTAAAACTTCGGATAAAAAAAGTGTTCTAGATGAATTATTGCCAAATGAAATTAATGTACCTGGACATTATAAAATCAAATTTGATGCATCCTTGCATACCAGCGGTACTTATTTTGCAAAATTAATCCAAGGTGAAAAGTCTGCAGTTCAAAAACTAATTTATATGAAGTAATCTTATATTTCCACGGAAGTAATGTAATATGTAAAAATTACATTTTACATATTTACGCTTTATCCTAATTAGTAATCCAATTATTAATTTGACCTCTTTCACAAAATAACAGGGATGTGAATGATAATAATAAATACTCCCATTTTACACCATATTTATACTATAATTTTGTCACATCATTATGAGTAACACAGAATAGAATCATGGATAAATTAAAGAGAATTAAATTTTTAGAAGATCGTCTCCATCGCCTAAGCGAGATTGGTATGGCCCTTTCAACAGAAAAGAACACGGATCGGTTATTCGAGATGATCCTGGAAGAAGCCAAAAATATAACCAATGCCGATGGTCGGACCCTTTATGCCCTAAATAAGGATGGGAATCTGAATTTTAAGATTCTTCAGAATGATACCATGAACTCAGTCATGGGTGGAACATCCGGTGTGGAAATTCCATATTATCCAGTGAAACTTTGGATTGATGATCAAACACCGAACCAAAAAAATGTTTCCGCTTATGTGGCACTTACAGGGGAAACCGTCAATATTAAAGATGCCTACGAAGAAGAAGGGTTTGATTTTGAAGGGACGAAGAATTTTGATAAAAAATCAGGTTACAGATCCAAATCCTTTTTAACAGTCCCACTAAAAAATCACGAAAATGAGATTATTGGTGTCATGCAGCTTATCAATGCTCGGAATGATAAAGGTGAAGTGATTCCCTTTAATTTAGAAATGCAGAAACAAATTGAATCCTTGGCATCCCAGGGTGCAGTGGCATTAACAAATAAGAGATTGGTAGAAGAATTAAAAACACTATTTGAAGCATTTATCAAACTCATTGCAACTGCCATTGATAAAAAATCGGAGTATACGGGAGGTCACTGCGAGCGTGTTCCAATTATAACCATGATGCTGGCAGATGCGGTGGCAAATATGAAAGAGGGGAAATATAAAGATTTCTCCATGAACGAAGATGAACGGTACGAACTTTACATTGCTGCATGGCTCCATGATTGTGGAAAAGTTGCTACGCCACCCCATGTGGTGGATAAGGCAACCAAATTAGAGACCATCTTTGACAGAATTGAATTAGTTAGAACAAGAATGGAATTGTTGAAAAGAGATGCAGAAATTGCCTTTTTAAAACGACAACTTAACGGTCAAACTCCCGACAATTTTGATGATGAATTCAATGATAGAATTCATCAATTAGATGAAAATATGGCTTTCTTGGAAAGTTGTAATGTGGGTGGGGAATTCATGAAGCCAGACCTTCAGGATCGTGTAAGATCCATTGGTAAAAAATCGATGAATTTATTTGGGGAAAAACAAAATTTTCTTTCAGATGAAGAAATGGAGAATCTGAATATTCCCAAAGGAACATTATTACCAGAAGAACGGGAAATCATCAATGATCATATTGTGATCACAATCGAAATGCTAGAGCAATTACCCTACCCAAAGCATTTAAAAAATGTGCCTGAGTTTGCTGGTGGACACCATGAAAAAATGGATGGTACTGGATACCCGAAGGGTTTAAGTGCAAATCAGATGTCAACCCAAGCAAAAATGATGGCAATTGCGGATATATATGAAGCACTCACTGCGGCAGACCGACCTTACAAGGATGGGAAAAAACTGTCCATGGCTATGCGCATAATGGGATTCATGAAAAATGATTACCATATCGATGAAGATTTATTTGAGATATTTGTGAAATCAGGTGTCTATAAAAAATATGCGAAAGACTATGTTGCAAATACACAAATTGATGAGGTGGATGAAAAATCCGTATTGGGCGTATGAATCTAATTTCATTATCAAAGGAAGAATTGAAAGAACAATTATTCATTTTGATGGAATCCGTATATAACGTTTTGAAAATAGAGCCAGATGTGGACAAATTTCTTGATGAAACTGATCTTTTTGAAGCGTGGGAAAAAAGCATTCCGGATGCGGAATATCCGATTTTTATTATGGCTGTTTTAAATAATTCAAGACGAGAAGCTATAATCGACGCGATTTTGGACTCCATTTTAAAAAAGAGTCATCAAATGATTATTTCAAATAAAAGTTCATCTGAACCCAAAAGTAAACGATCCTTCATAGGAGAGCATCCCTTTAATTAATCCATTCCTGGATTGCTTTCATAACTCTCCTGAGTTATGAAATTAATATAAAATAAATTTTACATTTTGATAGGTTCTTATGCTTATTTTCCTCGTTATAAAAGTATTAATTAAACTGTGGCTATTTGCAACTATTACGCCTTGAAAATAAACAAATTAACTTTGTCAAATTTCCACACTTTATTTCACAACAATTCCTAAATTTGCTTCTATGACACCTGATATTGCTATCGTAATAGGTTTACTTGCTATGGGATTTATCCTGTTTGTAACTGAGATATTTTCAATCGACGTTACAGCCATGATTTTACTCTCGATCTTGTTCTTGTTCGGATATTTAACACCAGAACAGGCTATCTCTGGTTTTTCCAATCCGGCAGTACTTACGATTGCCTTTCTGTTTATTTTGAGCCATGCTCTCCAGAAAACAGGCATATTGGAATACCTTGTGATTCGGATCAATAAGATTGCTGACCGCTCAAGGTTACTTGGCAGAGCCGTTTATTTATTTACCATAGGATTAGCATCTGCTGTCGTAAACAATACAGCGATTGTTGCAATTTTTATGCCTGTGACAATACGTCTTGCTCATAAATATAAAATGAGTCCATCCAAAATGTTAATTCCCTTGAGCTATGCCGCTATACTGGGTGGAACGCTGACATTGGTGGGCACCTCTACAAATCTACTGGTGAATTCTATTTACGCAGCAGACCCAACTGTTGAACCAATGGGCATGTTTGAATTCACACGATATGGTGTAATTCTGATGTTTATCGGATTACTCTATATTCTATTTATTGCACCCAAATTACTACCATCTCGGACGGTCACATCCAGTTTAACCAAGAGTTATCATTTGGGCGGATATTTAACGGAAATGAAAATTCCAGAGGACTCACCCCTGGTGGGGACAACTTGTTTTGACCGCGGCATCAACAAGCATTATGATGTGATGGTATTGGATATTCTTCGGGATGATAAATTGATTACATCCAATATTCGTCAAACAAGATTAGAAGTGGGTGATATCCTTTTTGTCCGGGGAACTCTGGATAATTTTCTACGAATGAAAGAAGTGGAAAAAATTACTTTATTAACGGATGAAAAATTGACGCAACAGGAATTGGAAAAAGATGATAATGTATTAGTGGAATGTTTGTTAACGGAGAAATCAGAATTGGTTGGCCATAGTTTAATGACATCAAATTTTCGTCGACGATACGGTGCATTTATTCTGGCTATTCGACGGGAAGGTACAATATTTCGGAAAAAAGTGGCCCATATTATTCTTCATGCATTTGATACTTTTTTGGTTTATGGACCGTCCAACAAGGTTAATGAATTATCCAAGGGTGGTGATTTTATTGTTTTAGGAGAAGTAGCAGCCGAATTACGAAAACAACGTTATTGGTGGATGTCCATCGTGGTCGTTTTAGGCGCGGTTGGATTGGCAGGTCTGGGCATTATACCCATTATGAAGGGTGCCATGATTGGTGTAGTCTTATTATTGGCTCTAAAAGTTTTAACGCCTCAGGAAGGATACCAATCCATCCATTGGCAAGTGATTGTTCTTATTGCTGCATTAATACCGGTTGGAATTGTGATACAATCGTCTGGTACAGCAGATTGGCTGGCTGGGTTAATTTCATCTTTAGCACGTAAGGCACCGGTAGAATGGCAGGCACATGCATTAATAGCATTAATATATTTGATTACCATGATTTTAACAGAAGTATCATCGAATGCCGCGACTGCAATTATAATGACACCCATAGCTTTAGCGGTTACTCAGCAAATGGGATTTGATCCTAGAGCATTTATTTTTGCCGTCGCATTTGCTGCATCAGCGTCTTTTATTACGCCAGTTGGATACCAAACCAATTTAATGGTCTATGGTCCAGGAGGATACAAATTCAATGATTATGTTCGGGTTGGATTTCCCTTAGCATTGATATTTTGGTTTACCGCAGTTTACTTTTTACCGATTCTTTGGCCCATTTAAAAATGAAATTATTACTTATCATTAGTACCACTGCATTTACGATATTGTTTCTATGGATTTGTGGAAAAAGTAATGCTGGGTCCATTCCAACCTTGAAGAGTACATGTGGGGAAAAATTGTTATCTAACCAAGATTATTTATTCCTGGATGTGCGTCCCATCAGAATTTACATGAGCTAATTAAATCTGCAGATGCAGTATTATTTTTTTAAATTAAAATTATCTGGAAATTTGACGAATACAATTGTAAAAAAGGTGGTTACAAATGAATAATATTAATTTAGATAACAGTTTAACCATCCTTCATTCAAATAAAGATCGCTGGGCTACACTGCCCATATCAGAAAAAAATAACTTTTTGGACCAAACAATAAAACGATCCGTTGAATTTGCGGAAGAGTGGGCAAATGCTGGTACTGAAGCCAAGAGTTTGAGCGTTGATTCGCCTTTATCGGGTGAAGAATGGTTGGGTGGTCCTTATGCATTTCTAAATTGGCTGCAGTATATGAAGCATACACTTAAAGCCATTGAGGCTGGAAAAAGTGCGATCCATAAAGTAAAAATTAGTGAACGGTCAAACGGACAAACTGTTGCACATGTTTACCCCAATAATTTGTTGGAAAAGCTACTTTTGGATAATTATTATTTAGATGTCTGGATGCAAGAGGGTGTTACACCGGACAATATTGAAGATACGGTGGCCTTGTTTTATAAACAGGATAATCCAGAAGGTAAAGTTTCCCTGGTTTTGGGCGCCGGCAACGTATCATCCATTGTGCCCTTGGATATATTCTATAAATTGTATGCTGAAGGGGAAGTGGTTTTGATAAAAATGAATCCCATTAATGAATACCTGGGCCCAATTTTTGAAAAAATATTTGCACCTTTTATTGAAAATGGATTCATACAATTTGCCTATGGCGCGGCTGATGTTGGTGCTTATTTGACAAACCATGATCTGGTTGATACTATTCATATTACCGGCAGTGCCCGGACCCACGATGCCATCGTGTTCGGCGTCGGGGAAGAAGGCCAAAGAAGGAAAAGTGAAAATCAACCCATTATGAATAAACCTATCTCATCTGAATTGGGTGGTGTGTCGCCTACTATTGTTGTGCCGGGACCTTGGTCGAAGGCAGATTTTAAATTTCAGGCTGAAAATATTGCCACTCAAAAACTTCAAAATGCAGGTCATAATTGTATCGCAACACAGGTACTGATTATGCCGAAAGAATGGGTGGGAACAGAAAAGTTACTTTATGAAGTTGAAAAAGTTATGACGCGTGTAGAGGATAGACCTGCCTATTATCCTGGTGCGGATGATCGTCAAAATGCTGCAAGAATGCACGCAAATGCGAAAAGTCTGGATTGCAGTATCGATCGTACCATTATTTATAATGTAGATGCCAGTATGGATGAGCCCTGTTTTACGGATGAATATTTCAGTCCTGTTCTTACCACTGTTTCACTTGACGGCAATGACCCGGTTGCATTTCTAAAAGCGGCGGTCAATTTTGCCAATGAAAAATTGGATGGGACATTAGGTGCCAATATTATTATACATCCAAAAACCATCAAGGCTCATAAAGCTGCTTTGGATTTGGCTATTGCTGATCTGAGATACGGAGGCATTGGCGTAAATACTTGGTGCGCTCTTGCATTTTTAGGTGCCGGAGCTTCTTGGGGCGCATTTCCGGGACATACACCAGATAATATTCAATCTGGAAATGGTGTGGTTCATAATGCATTTCTCTTTGACAAACCTCAGAAAACTGTTGCAACAGGTCCCTTCAGGAATTTTCCACGTTCAATTCTTTCCGGTGATTTACATATGGCACCAAGACCTCCTTGGTTTGTGACCAATAAAACATCACATACAACCGGGAGGCGATTAACCTATTTTATGGGGACGGGCAATCTTTTACGGCTCCCGGGTATTTTTGCATCTGCTTTAAGAGGGTGAGTTAGAAGAATTTTGAGTATTCCTGAATCCCCACAAAAAAAGCGCTTTGTTTTAAAAGGAGAACAAAAAACATACGCCTGGTGCGCCTGCGGACGATCTCAAAATCAATCTTTTTGCAATAACATCCATAGTAAATAATAAATAGACCTGATTTTTTCTTTATTTTCAGATTGAAAAAAATGAATCAAAATTCTTTTTTAAAAAATATCATCTTTATGGCGGTAGTAGCCCTTGGTGTTCATTTGATTTTGGACATGAAAAATGAACCTCATACCGGACAGATTATAGAATCGGGATATGAGCCCATTCCCGGACCCCGAACCTGTTTTTGGACCAGGGGGCCTGCCAGTAAAGATCCTTACGTTAATGTGGCCTATCCAGACGCCGGTGTTTTTTATTGGCACGCAATGTTTTCTGTACCGAAAGGTGCACAATTGCAGTTAGAAGGTGAATTCCCACACTCTAGATATATGTCTCTCATTAGTTATGATGAGCGAGGCGCACCGATAGAATCTTTAGCCGATTATTTAATTGTGCCGAATGATGGTGCTGTTAATCCATACATTGAGGGTGCGAATCGCAATTCAGACCAAAGGGGATATTTAATCGAAGTGGTAGATCTGCCACCCGAAATTCGGCGGAAGGAAGGAAGTCGGATCAACTTGAATACTGATGTTAAAAATAACGATGACTCTCCAAAAACACGTACTCGAAATTCTTTGAATGCAGCCTCTTATGCTGAGGGACAGCAATCGGTTATTTATCGAATTTACGTTCCTGACATAAATACCGCACCAACGGGTGGTGTATCCCTTCCAGTCCCTATATTAACCTTAAATAATGGAGAGGTATTAAGGGGAGATGAGGCATGTAAATTGTTAAATACGCATCAACCATTAAAAATCACGGCCAATGCGATCGGTGTCCCCATGCCGGTTTATTCAAAATTGGTAAATCAACCAGGGAAACCGGACACCTGGCCCGCTACGATTCCAACCACGTGGTTTTTGCAGTATGACCGAGAGTTTTTATTGGGTATATATAATGGCCAAATGCCCAAATCGGCTCGAAAAAGTACCGGCGGTTTTTATCCAAACCTGGATAATAATTATGTGCGCACTATCATAAATCGTAAGCATGGAAAGGTTTTTGTCCTTCGAGGCAAACTACCCAAAACGCCCAAAACCTATCATGGGGATGAAATCAGGACATCCGGAGATTTAGTTTATTGGTCCATTTGCTCAAACCAGGGTTTTGCAAATACGCGGGTGAATGACTGCCTCTTTGATGAGCAGGTACCTATAAACGAGAATGGCGAATATATTATTGCCATCAGCAGGGAAGAAGACCGTCCACGCAATGCCTATCCAGAATGTGGGATTGGTTGGCTCCCCATGGCGGATGACGGCGATGGTGCGATTGATGAGGATGTGACGGTTGTCCAAATTCGGAACATGTTGGCATCCCCAGATTTTCTCCATGCGATCCAAAAGGTGACTGAAATTGGGAAAGAAAAAGAAATCATGGGACCCTATTTACCAGCATCATTTTATGTGATGCCCGGGATGTTTGAAATACTTTTTCCATGTGGCACATAATGAATTCCATTTTTTTAAAAGGGAACTAAATCTTTAGTTCTTAACTATATGCGAGGAAACCAGGCTTTTCGTAATTGTTCCCGTTGTAACTTATAAAGTGAAACGGGATAATTTATCCAATGTATCCAGTGTATAAGAGATTTGGACATATTCAATAACTTTATTATAATAAAATTACCCTAAATGTCAGATCTATTGACGGGCTTACTTCAAGAATCGGTCAGTGGTATTGCACTGGGCTGTATTTATGCGCTTATTGCTTTGGGTTTTACACTCATTTATAAAGCCACCGAAGTGGTGAATTTTGCCCAGGGCGAGATCATGATGGTGGGCGCCTACATCAATTTCTTTTTCGTAACCCAATTTTCCGCCATGGCGGGTGAATTGACAGGTTGGGTATTTTTGGCAGCATTATTTTGTTCAATCATCTTTGCTGTTTTATTTGGAATAATTCTTGATTATGTCATTAATCGGCCTTTAAAAGATGAACCGGTATTCTCAATCATTATGGCAACGATCAGTCTGGCCATTATACTCCGGTCTTTGACTGCCATGATAGCCGGTCCAATAAGTCTTATTCCTGTGTCACCCTTTGGTGACAGTACCATAAAAACTGCCGGAATCGTTATTTCTGTTTTGGACCTGGCGATTATTATTTGTGCTTTTATTTTGATGGCTTTATTCTTTTTCTTTTTTAATAAGACCCGCTGGGGCATCGCCATGAAAGCCACTTCAGAAGATTCAGAAGCGGCCCAACTTATGGGAATACCCGTAAAACAAGTTTATCGAATGGTATGGGTGTTTGCGGCAATTGTCGGTGTAATTAGTGGTGTATTATTGGCGCCACGCATGGCTCTGTTAGATACATCAATGAGTTTTCTTGGATTAAAGGCTTTTCCTGCTGCAATCTTGGGAGGGTTTGGGTCTATCCCTGGTGCTATTATTGGTGGAATTATTCTTGGGATCATTGAAACAATTAGTATGGGTACACTTTCCTTTCATTTTGAATGGATTAAAGAGATTAATGACATTATTGTTTGGATTGTTTTAATTGCCGTACTCATGATAAGACCAGACGGTTTATTCGGGATTGCAAAAGTGAAGAGGGTCTAATGAAAGGTCGTTATGAAGATGAAAACCTGAAATGGATCCCTTTTTTAATTCTGGCAGTATTTCTTTTACCATTTATTCTAAAGGGGGCAACGTTTAGTTATAAATATTATCTCTATATACTGAACATGGCCGGTATTTATATCATTCTCACGGTAGGTTTAGATCTCTTGAGCGGATTTACAGGATTAATGTCTTTGGGCCACGCAGCCTTTCTCGCTATTGGTGCCTATACATCAGCCATCTTGGTGGACCAGGCTGGATTGCCTTTTGAATTATCCCTGATTATTACACCTGTCATTGTAGGGTTATTTGGTCTTGTGATTGGATTTCCTGCATTACGAATAGAAGGCATGTATTTGGGTCTTACAACTATGGGATTTGGATTTATAATAAAACGTCTCATTATTGCTCTTAGTGAATGGACGGGTGGATCAGCAGGATTGCATGTTTCAAGTGCATCCATATTAGGTTATTCCATTAAAAATGACTGGGATAACTATTTTTTAATTTACACCTTTGTTATCATAGCTATTATAATGACTCGAAGAATCATAAAGTCAAAATTAGGCCGTGCATTTATGGCTATCCGAGATTCTGAACGAGCCGCCGAAGCATCGGGGATTAATTTAGCAAAATACAAATTGATATCGTTTTTTATTTCGGGAATGTTTGCCGGATTCGCCGGTGTCTTATTTGCTCATACGAGCCATTTCATTTCCACAGATCATTTCGATATTTTATTATCAATATTTTTTATAGTTATGATACTCGTCGGTGGAATTGGTTCCATTTACGGCGCAGTTCTGGGAACTCTTTTCGTCGTATTAATGGAAAACATGTTTATCCCTTTATTTGAAGATGGTTTGGCTCAAGTTATTCACATTGAATCCGGCGAACTTCAAGCGTTTATTTTCGGGTTGATAATGCTGTTATTTATTATATTCCAGCCACAAGGATTATATGGAATGTGGCTTAAAATGAGAATTTATTGGAAATTATTTCCATTCAACCCTAAAAAACGATTTACTTAATAAAAAAACCAGGAGATAAAATCATGAAAAAAATAACGTCATTGATCGGTATTCTGCTGTTATTTGTTGCTTGCGGTAAACAAGCACCAACACCAGGTATAACTGATACAGAAATCTTGATTGGTAATATACAGGATTTGAGCGGACCCATGAAAGAATTGGGTGCCGTATTACCTGCAGGATCCAATCTGTATTTTAATTATATCAATGAGCAAGGTGGAGTCCATGGGCGACAAATAAAAATGATAGTCGAAGATCATCAATATAATCCACAAAAAGCGGTTGTAGCTGCAAAGAAATTGATTGAGAAAGATCAGGTATTTTGCCTTTATAATGTGATTGGAACATCACCATGTGAAGCCATAAGACCTCTTCTGGCTGAAACCGGAACTCCGCTCATTGCGCCAGCGACTCAATCAGGTTCAATGTCTGATTTATCTCGTATGGCAGGGGACCTAATATTTCATACAGACACGGGGTACGATAAGCAGACGAATATTCTTGGTGATTACATTCTAAATATTGATTCAAATGCTAAAATTGGGTTGATATATCAGGATGATGATTACGGTGCGAATGTATTAAAAGGTGCAGCGGAAGTTGAAGAACGTACAGGTGTATCAATCCAGAAAGAAGCATACCAACGTGGTGCAACGGATTTTGCAGGGCAAGTTGGTAACCTGATAAAAGGCGGTGCAACTCATGTGATTATTGCCGGGGTTGTTAAAGAACCCATTATAGTAATGAAAACAGCTGCTGCAATGGGTTATTCACCTCAGTTTTATGGTACCAGTCCTACTATGGATCATCGTGTCGCTTTAGCTGCAGGACCAGCCGGAGAGGGATTTATAGCCGCTAATTTTGCTTATTTGTGGAATTCAGATGCTCCAGAAGCAGTCCATTATAGAGAATTATGCGCTAAAAATGAAGTACCGGAAGCGTATATGGGCATGTATCATTTCTATGGTTATATAACGGCAAAAGTTCTGGTAGAAGGTCTTAAACGTGCTGGAAAAAATCCTACGAGACAACGCTTGGTTAATGGGTTGGAAACATTGAAAAAATGGGATTCAGGTGCATTTCCGCCTATCACTTATAATTCGAAAGATCATGCTGGAAATGAATCCGTCATCCTTGTTCAAGTAAATGAGGGTGTGCAGACAGTTATTAGTGACTGGATTGATTGATAGAAAATATTAAAGCCTTCGGTATAAATACCGAAGGCTTTTTTTCGTATGTCTAAATTAAGTATACAAAATCTGCAAATGCATTTTTCCGGCGTTCGTGCCTTGGATGATGTATCCTTTACCGTGAATGAAGGTGAAATATTTTCATTGATTGGACCTAATGGTTCAGGGAAATCAACCCTGTTCAATTGTATCAATAGATTTTGCGAACCCCAAAAAGGTGAAATTATATATAATGAGATTAATTTATTAGGTTGCAAACCTCATCAAATTATACAACATGGCATTTCAAGAACGTTTCAAAATTTGCAAAATGTTCCTTACATGACATTGCTAGATAATGTTCTACTGGGAGCACACAACCGATTAACAAATAGAGATACATTTAATCGTTGGATTTCTCAAAAGGAAAGAGAAAGAGAAGAAGGGCTTGCTTTGGAAGTTATGGATTTCCTGGGCATCGCTAATCTTGAAAATAAATATTTGAGCGGCCAGCCCTATGGTATCCAAAAACTGGTTGAAATTGCGAGAGCTTTGATCTGCAAACCTAAAATGATACTTATGGATGAACCCGCTGCCGGGATGAATGACCAGGAAACACTGGAAATTGGGAATATTATTTCGGAGATCAGGGATGTGCTTGGGATTACGGTATTGGTTGTGGAACATGACATGAATTTAGTCATGAGTATTTCTGATCAAATTTGTGTATTGGATTCCGGTAAAATCCTGGCCATTGGCAATCCGGATGATGTGAAAAACCATCCTGAAGTAATCAAAGTCTATCTGGGAGAAGATGCCCATGCTTAAAATGATTGGGGTTGAAACCTTTTATGGCAAGATCAAGGCACTTCACGGTGTTTCGCTGGGTGTTGAACCTGGGCAACTGGTTTGCATCCTGGGTGCAAATGGTGCCGGAAAGACCACCATTCTGAAAACGATTTGTGGAATCACTGAACCGGAATATGGGACCATCCATTTTAATGATATTCAAATAGATCGCAAAGATCCCGAAGACATTATTAAAATGGGTATCTCACTAGTCCCGGAAAATAGGCGAATTTTTCCTGAATTGACCGTTTATGAAAATTTGATGATGGGCGGATTTCTTATTAAAGACAAAGACCTATTTGCAGAGCGGATTAAAAAAGTTACAGAATTATTCCCCATTTTATCCAAGAGAGAAAAACAACGCGCCGGTACATTGAGTGGCGGTGAACAACAGATGTTGGCCATAGGTCGAGCCTTAATGCTGAATCCAAAACTTTTACTATTGGATGAACCTTCTCTAGGCTTATCCCCGATTTTGGTACAAGAAATTTTTGCAATTATAAAGGACCTTCATCAATCAGGTGTGACGATACTTTTAGTTGAACAAAACGTGAATCAAGCTTTGAAAATTGCGGATTACGGTTATGTGCTTACATCCGGAAAAATATTCTTGAGTGGAACCTATGATGAGCTCTATGAAGAAGAAAAAGTCCGTGAGCAATATCTGGGCGAAGGGAAATATACCCGGCGAGCCAAATTATGGGGCGGTGGATGATAAATATTGATTATGAAAAATATAATACCCTGCCAAAATTATTTTGGCGTCAGGTTCAGCAATTCGCTGATAAAACAACAATTTGGCATAAACAGGAAGGGGTTTGGAAATCATTAAATTGGGAAGATTACGGAAATTATTCTAAAGAAATCGGGAATGCTCTCACGGCTTCCGGGATTCAAAAAGGGGATAAAATTTCTATCTTGAGCGAAACAAGGCCTGAATGGGTCATGTGTGATATGGGCATTATTTGTTCAGGATGTGTCACCGCTCCGATTTACCATTCCAATACCGAAGAACAAGTTTTCTATATCGCCGATCAAAGTGACAGTGTTCTTGCTTTTGTTGAAGATCAGGAACAACTAGACAAAATGCTGGCCATCTGGAATCGTTTGCCAAATATTAAAAAAATAGTCGTCTTTGATCGCTACTTCCCAACGAATTTACCCAATGTTAGTTCGATAGATGATTTCTTACAATTAGGTCGTGAATATGGCGAAAAATATCCACATCAATTTGAAGAGTCGATTACAAACAGCCAACCCGATGACCTTATTAGCTTTACCTATACATCCGGGACGACGGGAGCCCCGAAAGCCGGCATGTACACCAGCAGGAATATTATAGCCAGTGCAAGATATTTACCAGACGCTATCAGTGTAACACGTGATGACTTCTATGTTTGTTTTTTACCCTTGGCGCATATTGCGGAAAGATTAGTTGGCCATTTCATCCGGTTCATCTCCGGACACCCTGCTGCATTTGCTGAAAGTATAGAAGATATGCCACAAAATATTCGTCAAACCGGTCCCACTATCGTTTTTGGAACACCTCGAGTTTGGGAAAAATTTTATGCCCGTATTTTGACCGGGATTGGGGATGCGACCTGGATTCAGAAAAAGTTATTTCACTGGGCGATAAACGTGGGAAAAGAAAACTGTGAGATCAAAGAATCCGGAAAAACACCCGGATTTGGGATGAAAGTGAGATTAAGGATTGCAAAGTTTTTTATCCACGATAAGATTAAAGATATTTTTGGCGGAAAGATTCGAACTATTCTTACAGGGGCGGCACCCATCTCACGGGAAATTATTCACTTTTTTAATTGGGTTGGATTGGATGTTTATGAAGCATACGGCATGACGGAAACATCTGGAGTTATTACCATACAATCCGAGGGCAAAACGAAAATTGGATCAGTAGGCATTCCTATCCCAGGTACTGAATTGAAGATACTGGAAGACGGAGAAATCTGTTGTAGGGGAGACCAAAATATTCAGGGCTATTATAAGAATCAGGAAGCCACTAATGAATTGTTAAAACCCGATGGTGAGGGCGGTTTTTGGCTACACACCGGCGATGTGGGACATATTGATGAAGAAGGATATTTGTTTATTACGGATCGGAAAAAAGATATTATTATTACAGCCGGTGGAAAAAATGTGGCTCCCCAGAATATTGAGAATCTCATGAAGACAAGTCCCTATATTTCACAGGCTATGGTTCATGGTGACAAGAAACCCTATTTAACTATGCTGGTTACTTTGGATGAGGATGAAATCATCAAGTTTGCCCGGGACCAGAAAATCTTGTACCAGGATCTAGGAGATTTAACCAAAAAAGAAGAAGTAATAAAATTAATCAATCATGTGGTGAAAGAGAAGAATACAGAATTGGCATCCTACGAATCCATAAAAAAAATCCGAATCCTTAAAGAGGAATTAGATCAAGATAAAGATGAAGTCACACCCACTTTAAAGGTGAAACGACAAGTGGTTACTGTGAATAATCAAGATTTGATTGATGGTATGTATAAGTCGTAAACGAAATTCGAATTACTTCATCTTAACCTGGATTATTCATTAGAAAAGTGATACCTAAAATAAATGCCGTAATAATAATGGATAGAGAAATCATAACACAAAATAATTATGTAAAACGTAAAAATGAAATTGATGCCCTTTACGTTTTACATAATTACGTTTTATCATCGGTAGCATTTGCAATTGTTTGGATAAAGTTTTTCTTAATTTCAAAGCTGGTGAATTAATGAGGTTAATAAGACATTTCAGTTTCCTACAAAAACATTTCTCTTCTTTCTTAAACTCACTGGTTTCTCCCTGTAAATTCAAGGCTTGTGGAAATCAATTCTAAATCACAATCCCGTCTTGAATCCTTTTTAGATAACCCTTCTAAAGCACTTTGGACGCTGGCCATTCCCATCATGTTTGGCATGGGGATTCATACACTCTATAACATTGTAGATATGATGTTCATTGGTCGCTTGGGTGGCAATGCCATTACCGGTGTTGCCTTTAATATGCCGGTCTTTTTTCTTATGCTGGGGCTAACCATGGGCTTGGGTTCTGGTGTTACCGCATCCATTGCCAGATTCATAGGTGAAAACAAAAAAAGTCACGCGGACAACAGCGCTGAACATGCCTTGGCTTTGGCTGCAGTTATTGCGACTATTTTTACCACTGCAGGGTTGATGTTTGGATTTCATATTTTGACATTTCTTGGTGCAGAAGGAGAAATCTTAACCTTAGCATGGGATTATCTTTATATTATAATTATTGGTTTACCTTTTATGATTTTTTCAGGATTTTTTCGATCTATTCTGGCGGGAGAGGGGGATATGAAATTTCCCATGATGGTTGCGGGCTTGGGAACAATTCTTAATATTATTCTTGATCCCATTTTCATTTTTGATTTAGAAGCGTATGGCGGTATTGGTTTTGGATTGGGTGTGAAAGGCGCTGCCATGGCAACCGTTATTTCGCAAGGAATTGTTTTCATTGTATTTATTTATATGCTCTTTATTAAAAAACACGCTTATATTACCTTTCGGCTGCAGGATTTTACACCGTCTAAAGAAATTTTATGGGATATAGTCAAAGTAGGATTGCCCGCATCCATGTCCATGATCATTATGGCCGTGGGACAGGGCGTTTTCAATAAAATATTGATTCATTATTCGTCACAAACCGTTGCAGCATATCAAGTTGCAGGACGATTAGATATGCTCATCTTCCTGCCTATTTTTGCTATTGCAGGAGGAATGACAACGCTTGTGGGAATGTTTTACGGCGCAAAAAAAATTGATGCCTTAAATCAAATTGTGAAGTATGGAATTACCCGTGCATTTTTTATTACACTTATTTCATCCACATTTGTTTACATATTCGCAGAGACATTTTCAGCATGGTTCACCCAGGATCAAGAAATTATTGATGTTTCTGTTGGCTTTTTAAGGTTGCTTTGCATTATGTATCCTTTCGTTGCCATTGCAATTACAGCTGGGCGAGTGATGCAGGGATTAGGAAAAGGAATTCCAGTATTGGTTATTACAACAGTTCGCGTTCTTGGCGTGAGTGCACCCTTGGCGCTGTATTTCAGTTTTGTACTAGATAAACCGGTAGAATGGAACTGGTATGCTATGATGATTTCTACTGGAATTGCATTCGTGATTGCTGTGACTTGGGTTAAACTAGAATTAAAAAAATTAAATAAAAGCTACGAGGTATCCTTATGAGTTGTTTATCCACATCCGAAATTCAATCAGCAATCTCAAATTTGGAGGGCTGGGAATTAAAAGAGAACGCCATCCGAAAAACATTTACATTTGATGCGTATATGGACAGCATTGCCTTCATTAATCGATTGGCTGAATTAGCAGAAGAAGCAAATCATCATCCTGATATGATAGTGGGTTGGTGTAAGATTGAAATTGCCTTTACCTCCCATGATCAAGGTGGCGTAACTACTGCTTGTATCGAAATGGCAAAAAAGACAAACGAATGTTAAAATGTACGGGAAAAACAATCCTAATCATTTTTGGATTAATTATATTATATTTATTAACTTGGCCCACAGGCATTGATCCTGTAGCATGGACCCCAAAAAAAGCGCCGGGAATTACGGGTGAATATGCTGCAAATAATTTATTGGCGAAAATGGAAATATTCGGGAAGGGAATGGGAGGTGGCCCGGAAGATATTGATGTAGATGATCAAGGGCGAATTTATGCGCCTTATGAGGGTGGAAAGATTTTCCGTTTTGATGCGGATGGGTCCAATGGCGTTGAATTTGTTGATACGAAAGGAAGGTCTATGGGACTAGAATTAGTAATGCAATAAAGCCCGCCACCGTAAGAAGCTAAATTGTTCTTAATGGTGACATTCCCCAAATTGGGATCGGAACCAGAGCAATAAATTCCACCCCCATAAGAAGACGAATTTTCAGAAATCACCACATTCACCAAAACGGGATCGGAAAAACGGCAATAAATCCCGCCACCATATTCAGAAGTTGAATTTTCTGAAACCAACAAATTCATCAAACTGGGCTCGGATTCAAAACAATAAATCCCACCACCTTTAGAAGATGAACCATTTTTAATTGTGAAGTTGCTAACCAAGGTGCTTGTGTCAATTGTACTATCGTGAAAATAAATAACACTCCCACTCTGATTTCCATCAATGATAGTGGTATTTCTGTCCTCGCCAATGAGTTTAATGCCGTTTACAACTGGCCAGATAATGTTTTCGGCGTAGGTGCCAGGTGAAACCAAGACGGTGTCACCCTCGTTGGCAGCATTTATGCCTTCTTGAATTGTAGGATAATCAGCAGGGATTAATATTATATCAGCAAATAATAAATCAGATAAGAAAATTATGGGTATGCTTATGATTAATACTGCATTCTTCATCATTATTTCTCCTTCTTTTTGAACCGATTTATTTAGTGTGAAAATATCTAATTATGAGGTTTTATCTGAACTAAACTCCCGGATGGACATTAAAGTTTCGGAATACCTGTAATTGTGTATGGATTGTGTGGAAACGGTATCGAAAATTTGTGATAGAAGGGCATGCATAAATGATCCATCTAAATATTAAAAATGTTTACCATATTATCACCGATAGTAAGAATACCTGCTTGATCGAATGAAATTGTTTTTGTTTTCATAAGTGTAATATATTGAATTATTTATTGAATTGGTTTCCCAAACATTTTTTTGATCATCCAATTGTAAAATCGCTCCGGCGTGAGCCGAATGATCCAAATCAAAATGTGGTAAGGCCAGGGATAAACATAAGTGGTCCGTCCCCTTTGAATAGCATCGATAAATTTTTCCGCAGCATCTTCAGCAGATTTCATGGGGAAACGCCGTGCGGGACCTTTCACGATGGGTGTATCTACAAATCCCGGACAAATGGAAACGGTCTTAATATTGTATTTTTGTAAGGTGGGGCGCCATGAATCAAAGATCATACGAATGGCAATTTTTGCGCCGGCATAACCGCCATGGAAGGGCAGGGGCATGAAACTGGCTACAGAACTAATACAAACCACAGCACCGCTTTTTTGCGCTTTTAGCGCTGGTAAAAAGGGCATAAGTGTGTTGGTTACACCCAGAATATCTGTATTCAAAATAAGGTTTATTTGATCACTCGTTCCGGAAAATAATCCATCATCGCCACCGATCCCGGCATTGGCAATGACAATATCGATTCCGTCAGCATCTTGCATGAATTGGTCCGCGACAGATTTACATTGTTTTGAATCTTGCACAT
>Ga0207991_1000277_pt1 | contig 36479 bp, 34 predicted proteins | sample ETN07SmetaG_FD_185786 | JGI IMG/M metagenome (GOLD analysis project Ga0207991, IMG submission 185786) | Marine microbial and viral communities from oxygen minimum zone, Eastern Pacific Ocean - ETNP2014F14-07SV275 (SPAdes) (version 2) | ecosystem: Environmental > Aquatic > Marine > Oceanic ...
TTATCAGGTTAAATAGTTTCTTTTTATCATTAAAATAATTCTCTAATGATTTATGATAATCTAGGTGATCTAGGCTAAAATTAGTGAATCCTACAGCATCAAAAGCAATACTATCCACTCGATTCTGAGAAAGTGCATGAGATGACACTTCAAGGACAGCATAATCAAATTGTTCTTTAACCGCATGATGTAAGATTTGGAAAAGAAATATAGAATCTGGAGTAGTAAGGGAAAGATTTAGATTGGTAATGTCTGGGATCACCCCCAACGTTCCAATTTGAATAACTTTCTTACCATCAGCTTCCAAAATATCTTTTAATATTAAGGTAGTAGAAGTTTTTCCATTTGTACCAGTAATTCCAATTGTTTTTATATGCTTCTCAGGATTTCCATAATAATTTGATGCAAGACATGTTAGTGCTTTTCGGGCATTATCAACTTTAATAATTCTATCTGTTTCTTCTACATCATTTGAATCACTAATTACACAAACAGCCTTTTTATTCAATGCTTCTTCAATAAATTGATTTCCGTCTACATTAACACCCTGTATAGCAACAAAAATAAAGTTAGGTTGAACCTCTTTTGAATTAGAAGTAATCCCTGATACTTTCTCTTCTAAGATAGTACTATTTGGTTGCGCGATATTGCGCAGAACTTCTTCAATTACGATTTCGATCATAGATCGTATTTGCTTCCATTGGATGTACATTAGTCATAGTTGGTGGCATATGCATATAACGAATATAATCGTTAATGTCTCTTTGGTTCCAAGGATCTTTAAAATAATTATCGGTATCTACAAAACCTTTTCTTGAATTATAATAAGTAAATTTTTCAAATGAAGTATTAAAAAACCCACTTGAATATGATTCGTTATTCTCAATCAACCATTTACTAGCTTCCGACCAACCGATTATTCCTCTATCAAGATATAATGTTGTAGCGCGACCAGTAGGAAAATAGAGTCCTTGATTATTTTGAGAAGCAAATCGATCATATTTAGGAGCACCTAATTGCAAAGATTCTGCAATAATATTCAGTTGTAAATATTTTTCTAAAACCTTATTCCTATTTATATCAGCGATTAACATTAATTCTAAATCGGTCATTTTTTCACCAACAATAAATTCGAACAAGGTAGAATCATTTTTACTTTCTTCATTAATGATTTCTTGAGAAAGAACTAAGGAAAAAATAAACAATACACTAATGTATCTAATCATCTAAGCTAACTTTCCTTCTACTTTTTTTTATCATTGATCTCTTTTTTTTGCTTTCCACTCTTCTAACTTGCGAAGCCTTAGAAGGTTTCGTAGCAATTCTTTCCACAGGAATTTTTATATCAGAAAATAAAGATTCTAGTCGATTGATAGCATCAATTTTATTTTTATTTTGTGTACGATGGTTTTGCGCAATGATGATGATATCTCCATTTTTGGATATTCTATTATGATATTTTTCTAGAAACAATTCCTTAAGATAATCTGGAATATCAGAATCATGAATATTATATCGCAATTGTACTGCGGTGGAAACCTTGTTCACATTCTGTCCTCCAGGACCCTGAGAACGAACAAATGAAAAACGTAATTCTGATTCTTTAATTTTAATCATGAATTTTCTTCCTAAATTTAACAAATATTTATGAACCAATTCACAAAACGTAAAATTTCTGTTTATGGCATTAATGGATGCCTTGATGCATTGAAATCCAACTTGGTTGAAATCAACCAAGTTTATCTTGAGAATACATCTCCTGCATCAGAACACAAAGAACTTGAATCGCTTTATTCAAAATTACCGAAAGATAAAGTGCTTTTGGTAGATCAAACTAGTTTTGCAGAGAACATAGATACCAATAGAGCACAAGGAATATTAATTAAAGCACAAGTATCTGTTTTTCAAACGTTACCATTACCTAAACATAAAAACGAATGCTATGTTATCCTTGATCAAGTACAAGATCCACATAACCTAGGACAAATATTACGTATTTGTGCCGGAGGAAATGTTGATGGCGTAATTATAACCGACAGAAGTAGTGTCTCGATGACTAGCGCAGTAGCACAAGTAAGTCAAGGAGGTTTTGCAAAAATTCCTTTGTATGAAATCAACAATATTAATCAAACTATACTCCATTTCAAGGAACATGATTGTTGGATTACAAGCTTCGAAAACAATATTAATGCTCAAAATTGGTATTCCATTGATTTTCAAGGAAGAACGGTATTGATTTTTGGAGGAGAAGGTAGTGGAATTAGTAAACAAGTATTAAAAAATTCTGATTTTACTGCAACTATCCCAATGTCAAATGAAATGAATTCATTAAATGTATCTTCAGCAGTAAGTGCAATTGTGTTTGAACGATTAAGACAAATTTCTAAATAAATTATTGAGACTGAGCAAATTCTTCAGTTGCTTTCCAAACACGCCAAACATTTTTATAACATATCTTTTCGATATCCTCTTCTGAATATCCTCTCTTTAATAGATGATAAATCAAATTAGGAAAATCAGAAGCGTCTTTTAAATCATATGGAAGACTATCTCCTACTCCATCATAATCTGATCCAAATCCAACATGATCAACACCAACCAAACTAACGACATGATCAATATGATCAGCAGCATCAGTTACATCACAAAAAATAGGATTTCTTTTAGAAACTCTCTTGGCGAATGCTTTAACTTTTTCATCATCACCTTCAAGATTATTTTTCTCAGCGTATGCGCTCACTCTTTCTTGATTTTCCTTTCGTTTATCTTGTGATTCTTTAGTTAAAAATGTTGATCCAAAATTAATCTGGATTACCCCACCATTTTCAGCAAGACGTTTTATCATATCATCATTCATGTTACGTTCAAAACCTGGCGTAAAATGACGGCAAGAAGAGTGGGAAGCAATTGCAGGAACTTTTGTAACATCCATTACGTGATAGAAGGCATTGTCTGATACATGAGAAATATCTACCATAACCCCAACACGATTCATTTCAGCAACAACGTCTCTACCAAAATCACTTAATCCTTGATGGGTTCCAGTAGTATCATATGATGAATCACAAATCGCATTATCTTTTGCATGTGTTAATGTGATATATCGAATTCCTCTTTCATGAAAATAAGCTATATTCGCCAAATCACCTTCGATTGGAGCACCATTTTCCATTCCCATTGGCAACGCAATTTTTCCTGCGGCAACTATTGCTTCTGCATTTGCCAGACTATAGGCTACTTCAAATTTATCAGGATGATCATCTGCAATCTTTTGTACCATATTAATCAATGAATCCGCTTTAGCTTTGGCACCGCCAGTGACTTGGTAACTTGAAGGAACATAAATAGACATGAAGGGTACATCTAATCCTCCTTCTTTGGCTCGAACATAATCAAAATCGCCCCCTTCTGTTCTAACAGACAAATCTTCATCGCCCCCTTTATTTAATCGCCATGGAACATCAATATGTCCATCTGTAATAATAAATTTATGCGCTAATTCATCGGCTTTCTTCATTAGGGCTGCATCATTATTGGTACAATTCATAAGCAATGTGGTTGCAATAAAAATAAGAGTAATTTTTGATAATTTCATGTTTGGTTTTTCCTTTGCATAAATCGGAGGTTAGTAGCGGGAGCAGGATTTGAACCTGCGACCTCCGGGTTATGAGCCCGACGAGCTACCATGCTGCTCCATCCCGCGATCTGCATGTATAATAAGTAAAAAAAAGAAAAAAGGGGAACCTTTTTTTCGTGGAGACATATACCTATTATGAGGAGCAAGTTAGAATTTAAAATTACCTCTTAATTCCTTTCTCTTACCCTTGGTTAGGTTAATTTGCTCCTCTCCTTTTTTTATTATTCTATTTTGATTTCTTTAAAAGAGCATATTTTTTTATATTAAGCCATAAGAAGTTTTACTACTAATAGAGGAACTATAAAATGGAAACATTTGGAATAATGGGCTTTGTTTTTGGACTTGCTGCTCTTAGTAAAGTTATTATGTTGGAAAACCAACTCAAAGAAGATGGTGTCCTGAAAAAACAAACAAAATCAGATAATAAATAGATTATTTAATTAGCAAAACATATTCTTTCAGATATTGCTTCTTTGGCTAATGTTTTATTCTAAATAGTAAACTCTTTTTGGACGAATCCCAATCGCAGTTAGTAAAACATATGATGTAGAATTAATAGTGTTTGCAATCTCATTAACGTCAATGGTACCATGCTCATTAGAACCGAATATTAAAACTTCATCTCCGTACTTAATATCAGTTGATCCGATATCTATCATGAGTTGATCCATGCAAATTCTTCCCGTAATCTTATAATTTTGATCTTTAAACTTTACAAACCCATCTACATACCAAGGACGTGGTACCCCATCAGCAAATCCTGCTTGTACCACCGCAATTCTTGTGTCTTCCTTGGTGGTATATACTCCCCCATAACTGATATGGGTTCCTACTTTGACGTTTCTTACCTCTACTACAGGGGCAGTAAAGGTCATCACTGGCTTAATGGGTAAGTCTTGTGGAACTTCATCGGATGGAAAGGCTCCATATAATAACATCCCAACTCTTACCATGTTAAATCGAGATTCTGGAAGGTTCAAAATGGCACCACTATTACTACAATGAATAAAGGTAGGGTTGATTTCTAATCTTTTTGCAATGGCTAACACATCATTAAACTTATTGAGTTGATCATTTGCATACGACAAATTACCTTCATCAGCGGTTGCAAAGTGCGAATACAGTCCTTCAATCTCAATGGTATCAATTTGATGCGCTTGTTGTAAGAATTCTTCTGCTTGTTCTAGTGGAATACCTAATCGTGTCATTCCAGTATCTATTTTAAGGTGTACTTTTATCTTATTATTTCCTGGATGAACCTTTAAAGCTTCCAAATCATCAAAGGAAGATACATTTAAGATCAGATTATGGGATTCAGCTTCTGAAAGTGTGTGAGGATTTAATCTAGAATAAACAAGAATGTCAGCAGTAATGTTAGCATCACGTAATTCAATCCCTTCTTCAATTGTAAAAACAGCAAAATGCTTTATTCCTTCTTTTTCTAATGCTTTTGTAACTTCAATTGCACCATGGCCATATCCATTTGCCTTCACAGTAGCCATAATCGAAATATCTCCCACCTCGTTCTTTAGTAAACGATAATTGTTTGCCAATCGTTCTAAATCAATATGTACTTTTGGTCCGATATAGCTCATTAATGTGCCTCATACCATGAGGATCCAACTCCACAGTCAACTTCAATTGGAACATCCAAGTCCATTGCATTTTTCATATGTTTTACTACCATTTCCGTAACATAATCAATTTCATTATTATGTACTTCTAAAAGTAATTCATCGTGAATTTGTAAAATCAATTTTGATTTTAAATTATTTTTCTTCAAATCTTTATCAATTCTAATCATTGCTAACTTAATCATCTCTGCTGCGGTTCCTTGAATTGGCATATTGATGGCCATTCTTTCCGCTGCATCCCTTCTAACTTGGTTTTGGCTGTCTGAATCCCATACTGCGCGTTTTCTACCAAGCAATGTTTGCACTGATTTATTTTTTTTAACCAATAATTTTGTGTCTTCCATGTATTGTTTGATTCCTTTATACTTATGGAAGTAAACATCAATGATTTTCTTTGCTTCTGAAAATGGAATTCCCAATTCTTGGCTTAATCGAAATGGTCCCGCGCCATACATAATACCAAAATTAACGATTTTGGCAATACGTCTCATTTCGGGCAATACATCTTGGTCTTCTTTTACATTAAACACATTTTTTGCAGTAAAAGTATGAATATCTTCCCCATCATTGAGTGCTTTTGTAAGTGCCTCATCTTTGCTCAAGTGCGCCATAACTCTTAATTCTATTTGAGAATAATCTGCAGACAAAATCTTATAGTCATCAAATTGGGCTTTAATGGCTTTACGCACTTCTTTTCCATCTTGAGTACGAATAGGAATATTTTGGAAATTAGGACTGCTTGTTGATAAGCGACCAGTTGCTGTCATGGTTTGGTTAAAAGAAGAATGCACACGATTGGTAATTTCGTTGATATTGTTTGGAATAGGATCTAGGTACGTGTTTTTTAATTTAAATAGTTTTCTATACCCTAAAATCAAACTTGGTAGTTCATGATATTCTTTTAATTTGGTTAGTATTGCTTCTGCGGTTGAACGTTTTTTAATCATAGGGAGGTTTAATTGATCAAAAAGTATCTCTGCAAGTTGCTGAGATGAATTTAGATTAAACTCTTGGCCAGCAAGCTTAACAATGCTCTTTTTTAATGCATCAAGTCTGATACCAATTTCTTTAGAACGAGATAAAAGATAATTACGGTCTACAAATATACCGTGAAATTGCATATCAATTAGTACGGGAAGTAAATCTATCTCAATGTTTTTAAAGTAGGAGTATAAATTCTGTTTTTTCAATTCTTTTAAGAAAATATCGGTTAATTCGATTACAACATCTGCATCTTCAGCCGCATAAAAAGTAATATCGGCAAGATCTACTTGATCCATAGTAATTTGGTTACGTCCCGAACCAATTAAATCTTGGATTGGAACCATTTTATAATTCAAATGGGATAAGGATAAGTTATCCAGTTTATAAGAACGTGCATTAGGATCGATTAAATGAGCAGCAATCATAGTATCAAACTCAATTCCTTGTAAATCAATCCCAAATCTTTTCATAATCAGTGCATCATACTTAATATTTTGTCCTGTTTTTGGTATTTTCTCATTTTCTAGTACAGGTTTTAAAATATTGGTAGCCACTTCTAAATCATTGTCTCCAAATAAGTTGTCAACCTTGTCTTTAAAGTGAATAGGAACATATACTCCAGTGTCTTTTTTCACAGAAAAACTAAATCCTACAATCTCTGCTATCATCGGATTTACTGAAGTAGTTTCTAAATCAACCGACAACCATTCTCCTTCTTGAATAGAATCTGCAAAAGATTGAAGACGATCTAAACTGGTTATTAAATCATATTCTTTTTTCCTTTTTACTGTTTCAGGAGAAATATTGGTACCAGAACCTATCTTTTTAAGTAAACCAGTAAATTCAAGTTCCTTAAAAATTGATTCTAGTTTTGTTTTGTCCATTTCTTTTTTTTCAAAATCAGAAATAGACGCATCAACTTTCACATCTGTTAAGATGGTAACAAGCTTCTTGCTAAGGAACGCACTTTCTTTACTATTTAATAATTTTTCTTTCAATTTTTCATTTTCAATCTGGTCAATATTTTCATAGATATTTTCCATTGAACCAAATTTTTGAATCAGTTTTTTTGCGGTGACAGGACCAACGCCTTCCACTCCAGGAACATTATCAGAGCTATCACCCATTAGCCCAAGTAAATCAATAATATGTTCTGGACCAACTCCCCATTTTTCCGATACTTTTTGTGCATTAAAAATTTCTTTTTCTCTTCTTCTAGCTTGGGGGGCATATAGCAGAGTTTTATCATTAATCAATTGCATAAAATCTTTATCTCCACTTACAATATTGCATTGCAAATCATCTTTTTCACACATTTTAGCAATCGTTCCAATGACATCATCTGCTTCCACTCCTTCGATTCGCAGCACTGGAATGTTCATCCCATCCAAGAGTTCCCATAAATACGGAAGTTGGATTTGGATTTCATCTGGCATAGCAGATCGATTGGCTTTATAGTCTGTATATAGTTCATGTCGGAAATTCTTTCCTTTTGGATCAAATGCAGCAACAATATAATCTGGATTTTCTTCTTCTAACAATTGAAATACCTGATTTGCGAACCCAAATACAGCACTTGTTGGCATCCCTGCAGTAGTCGTTAACGGATTGCGAATTAAAGCATAATGTGCTCTGTACAAAGTCGCATATCCGTCAATAATAAATAGTCTCTTTTTGTTGTTTGTTGAAGGACTCATAATCTAGTTGGATAACGCCGCTAATTTATAAAAATAGTAGCTTAGAAACTATAGGTTAATGAAGCGCCAAACTCTGTTGGAGGACCATATGATTTATAGAGTTTTTCTTCATATGTTGGTGGTTCTAATACAAAAACAAATCCACGAGTTGGATAAACTGTGTCAAAAATATTCTTAACATATATTCCTACAGTCGCTCTTTCATTAAATGATTTTGAATAATATAGATTAACCAAATGATAAGGATCAGATTTAAGTTCATCATGATTTATATCAAAGATAAATTTATCTTTTCCAACTAGTTCTAAAGTAAGATTAGCTGAAGAATCTATAGCATAATCTAATGCCATACTATAATTCCAGTTTGGTGCATGAGCTCTTTCACCATGTTGATCATTCTCATAATCTTCATGATTACCTAAATGGATTTCTGAACTTAATAATCCTAGAGAACTACGTAATGATAATCTATCATTTAGTTTAAAAAACCCTGAGGATTCTAAACCATATATGTATCCTTCATCTGTATTGGTCTTAAAAAATGCAAATGTATTTGGATTATTAGGATCAACTTGTTCGCTTACTTCAAGAATGTGATCATCATGTTTTACATAGAAAAATGAAATATCTAATTTACTTCTATCTGTAATCCATTTTAGTCCAGTAGTTATGTCAGCATAGTTTTCTTCTTTATACTCTCGATTGGTTTCTTCAAGATATGGATTTTGATTAATGCCTCCAGGATGATATCCAGATGCATAATATGCAAACCAATGCAGATTCTCTCCAAAATGTTGTTCATAAGACAATTTGTAGGATGGTTGATTTTCTGCATTATATGTATATCTTTGTGCAATATCGTTGAGATCACTGTACTTTACTTCCCTGTTTTCAGATCTTAAAGAGAATGCTAAAGTAGAATAATTATTGATAGAGTAAGCAACCTCACCATATACAGATAATACATTGATGTTATATTCGGCTTCAAGCGCAGTAGCTAAACCTTGATATAACCACCCTGATGCATCTATTTTCTCTTCATATGTCGATGAGAAGACTCCTCCTACCAACGAAAATATATCACTGAAGCTTTCTAAACTATTAACTCTTAAATCACTTGAATAAAAAGAAATATCTCTTGTGAATGTATCAAAGAAATCATAACTATATCCTTCAATGGATGTATCCCAATTATAAGGATTACTTGCCCAGAAAGCGTTATTTCCCCAATCTCCATCATAGCTATGCAAAGTTTCATGGTTTGATAAACCAACGTTCCAACTCACATTATATTTATTTAATTCAAAAAAATTATCAACAACAAGTAGTTGAGATTTTTGAGAATCTTTTCCAGGGTTATCTGTATAGGTTTTATTCTCAGTATTATTATCGGGAGCCCATGCGTCATATCCGTTATCAAAATCTGATACAACAAAAGTACTCTTTAAAGTATGGGATGGACTTATGTTATATAATAGTTTAAAACGAATTGAAGTCTCATCCTTATTGTTTGTAAATTTATCTTCATATATTTTGGATTTGTATTGATTTTCCTTAAATCCATCCGATGTATTTTTATGAACAGCAACTCTAAGAGCTATTTTCTTCGACAAAGGGAAATTATATACACGACCAAGTGTTAGTGAATTATGATTTCCATACTGAATAAATCTGATACCTTCTTCTTCAAAAGAAGGATCTTTTGTTTTAAAGCTGATTAGTCCTGAAGAAGCATTTGCACCGAATAAACTGGTTTGAACCCCTGAAAGAACTTCAACTTGTTCTATGTCAAATAAAGGAATAATCATTCCCAATTCAGATAAATCCATACCATCCAAAACAATTCCAACATAAGTACTTGGTGGACCTTGATCAGCATAACGACTCAAACTTCCTTCTCCTCGCATCTGAAAATAACGTGGCCTTGAACTGCCTCCCACATAACTTAGATTTGGAACAAGGCCAATTAGATCTTCAAAATGCTGTCCCTGCCTTGCTCGTAATTCATTATTAAAAACGGTAATTGAAGATGCCAAGTCTCCTTCATTAACTTTCTGTAATGATGAATAAACTCTAACTTCTTTTAGTGCAACAGACGTTTTTTCAAGTTCAAAACGTAATGGATTCATAACACCTTCCGATAATTCTGTTGTGAATGAAAAAGAAGTATATCCAATTACTGAAACTTCAATGGTTGCTTGTCCACTGGATAATTCAAATATTTCAAATTCACCAGACATATCAGTAGCTGCTCCTAAATTTGTTCCAAGAACAACTACATTTGCATCCGCTAATGGTAAATTAGTTTCCTTATCAACAACTATGCCTGAGATTGTAACAGATTGCGAAAATAAAAAACCAAAAAATAATGAATAGATTATGTTTTTAATAATATTCCTTCAACAGCATTATCTGTCTAGTTGTATGGGTCTAATCTCAGCAGATTGCACCCCAAATTATTTTTAATCCGTTTACAAATTAAAAACCTGTAAGTTAATATTATGAAAAATGAGATAACTCTCAAAGCCATATTTTTAGGTATCATTCTTTCTATCGTTCTTTCTGCTGCAATGGCATATTTAGGATTATATGCAGGTATGACTATCTCTGCATCTATTCCAGCAGCAATTGTATCGATGGGAATTTTACGATTATTCCGAAATTCAAATATTTTAGAAAATAATATTGTACAAACCGCAGCGTCTGCTGGAGAATCTTTAGCCGCTGGAGTTATTTTTACACTTCCTGCTTTACTCCTTATTGGATATTGGGAAAATGTAGATTATTGGGAAGTAACCAAAATCGCGATGGTAGGTGGTTTGCTTGGAGTACTATTTACTGTTCCGTTAAGACGTGCATTGATTTTAAAAGCACAATTGAAATTTCCTGAAGGAGTTGCAACAGCTGCTGTATTAAAAACAGGACATGAATCCGATGTAGAAAAATCAAGTAAAAGCTTGAAAATAATTGGATTATCTGCACTAATTGGAGGTATAGTTAAGTTTGGAGACCTTGCTTTAAGCGTTTGGTCCAGTGCAATCGGTGGAGCAGTTGCAATAAAAGGTGCAATTTTTGGAATGGGTTCTACACTATCTCCTTCTCTTATTAGTGTTGGTTACATTGTAGGAAGAAATATTGGTATTTTAGCCTTCTCTGGCGGATTAATTTCTTGGGTAGTAGCTATTCCAATTTATTCATATCTGAATGGATACGAAGGATCAGTATGGGATGCTGCTGGTATTATTTGGAATACAAAAATTCGTTATCTAGGAGTAGGTGCAATGGTAGTTGGAGGGATTTGGTCTGTTATTCAACTTGCTAAACCACTTGTTGAAAGTATCCAGTTAAGTCTAAAGACTTTAAAGAAAGATTCAGATAGCATTCCGCTTGAAGAAAGAGATTTACCAATCAATTATGTCTTTATTGGTATACTTGTCTTGTTAATTCCTATCTCGTTTACATATTTTAATATTATCCAATCTTGGGGAGCAGCTATTATATTATCCTTTGTTATGTGTATATTTGGATTTCTATTCTCAGCAGTAGCAGCATATATGGCTGGAGTGGTTGGATCATCAAATAACCCTATATCAGGAGTAACAATTGCTACAATCTTATTTAGCTCATTATTGATTGTCACATTCTTTAATACAGAATCGTCTGAAGGAGCTGCGGCAGCTATCCTAATTGGGGCTGTTGTATGTTGTGCTGCTGCAATTGGGGGAGATAATTTACAAGATTTAAAAACTGGTAACATTGTAGGCGCAACACCATGGAAACAACAACTTATGCAAATTGTAGGGGTAATAAGTTCAGCAATGACGTTGGGAATCGTTCTAATATTACTTCATGAAGCATATGGCATTGGTGGACCTGACTTACCGGCTCCACAAGCTGTTTTAATGACGAACGTAGCTAAAGGTGTGTTTGCTGGAGATTTAGAATGGGGAATGATTTATGCTGGTGCAGTTATTGGAGTACTCATTATCTTATTGGATCAATATCAACTTCGAAGAGGGGCAGATTTCAGAGTTCCAATCTTAGCAGTTGCCATCGGAATTTATCTTCCAATCGAATTGACTTTCCCAATCTTTATTGGTGGAATGCTCAATCATTATGCAGGAAAAACTGCTTCACAGAAAGGAAAAGATAATGGACTATTGCTTGCCGCTGGACTAATCACAGGAGAAGCACTAATGGCAATCTTAATTGCTGTTCCACTATTCTTTAATAAAGATTATTGGCCAAACTATGGCCTTCCAGAGCCTTTTGCTGATATAGTTGGAGTTGCCATCTTAGCATGTATTCTTATTGGATTATATAGAACTGCTAGCAAATAAATTAATAACCTACGATAGCAAATGTAGAATCATATCTTTTTAATTGTGTAGCTTCCTTGCTTGCAGATGCATAAGACTTAAAACCTTTGCTACGTACATAATATATCATTTTTCCTCTATTAAATGCCTGGGTTACTGCTATGTCTAATATCCCTGTTTCATTCAATGCGTTCTTTAAAGTAATAGCATTTTCTTTATTTTCAAATGCACCAAATTGAATAAACCATGTTTTATTAGATTGGACTTTTTTTTGATTAATAATTGGTTTATTTAATTTTTTCTGATATTCTTTTGCTGTTTCGATTTCTCCAACCACAGTTAATGCTTTATAAAGTAATCCTTTTGAGATATCTGTCACAAGATGGCTAGGAGCGTTTACATTAAATTGTTTAAGCAGCTTAGCAGACTGGATATAAGATCCTATAGCATAACTTAATTCAGCTTTTTTTAGGATAGATAACCAATAATAATCAGAATTGTCATTTAACTGAATGATTTGCTCGTACATTTCTAATGCTTTGTCACCATCAATGGTATTAATTGCTTTTTGATAGAGAACACTAGAATCTGTATCTTGACCGTAACAAAAAGTAATCAGAGAAATAAGTAAAATTGCTTTTATTTTAATTGTTATCTTCATTAAGAGTAACGCTATAACAGACTTCAGATAATGATTTTCTTAGTTCAATATCATCTGTATCAAGTTTTATTCGATTTAATTTAATGATATAAGATTCTTCATGTTGTTTTGCAAATTTTTCAATTAGCTCTCTTGCTGCATCTTCGTCATTTTTTTCAAGGTAAATATCGATAAGGCGATTAAATACGTATTTATGAAACATACTAGATAGTATTCCTTGATATAATTCTTCCATTTCATTAAACCTATTTTTCTCAAACAACATATTCTCAATATCTTTAAATGTTTTAATACTTGCATTTGGTTCTTTATCGGCAAATAAAATTAAGTTCTTTATTGCTAAATCAATATTTCCTTTCTTTTGATAAACTTTAGCAAGCTCTAAGTACGATTCATGGTATACATGTTCTGAAAGAACACTTCTCTCAAGAAAATTAATATAATTTTTTTGATTATCTTTTTTTTTGTAATCCATTGCAATAAAATAATTTAGCATTGACTCTTCATTTTTCGATTTTGATTGATGTTTGATCAACTTTTTTTCTAAATCCAATGCTTTATCCCATGATTGATTATCAATACAAATATTTTTAAGCATTGTTAAAGCCCATATGTTTTTAGAATCCAACTCAATTATTTTTTTGAATTCATCTTCTGCTCTAATCGTATTACCAACTTCTAGATAATCCAGTCCAAGAGCTTGATGAATCTGAACTTTCATTTGCTTAGATAATCCAGGTCTAATAATAATACTTTGATGAATTCTGATTGCTTTGTTTATGTTTCTATCTCTAAGGAGATTCCCTAGTAATAGATATGCTTCAGTATTATTTGAATCTTTTTGAATAAGGTCTTTCAAGATTTGAAAAGCTCTTTCATGGTTATTATCTATGATAGCTTTTAATGCTTTATTGTAAACTTCAACATCGGTAGACTGTTTTGATTTCCTATTATTCACTAGAAAAACAAGAAGCAGAACAATTAATATTAGAGGGAGGAAATACGTTATTTCCAAAAAGCTATTCCTTATCAGTAAAATTAAATTCTTCACCGATAGCTACATTTCTTAAGCTATCAAGTTCGTCAGAAACTTCTTTATTTTTCTTCACCAAACCAGAAATCTCAGAACGATAAGAAATCACAGATTTCAAAGAAATGATATACCCTATCACAATTCCAATCATAATAAGAGCTACGATTACTATATATCCATCCTCTGTAACACCTTTTTCTTTAAAAAAATGAATGGTAATGGGATCACTATTCATTCGAAACAAAAAGAAAGTTCCAGCAAGAAATGCTGAGAAAAATAAAATTTTTAATAACCTAAACATTATGCTCTAACTATTTCCTTTCCATGTAAAACTACTCCTGTTGCATCTATAATTTCTACTGGAATGATATCTTTAATTTTACTTGAATTTTTCTCTAAAATCACCCACTCATTTGAGTCAATTCTTCCAGCCCAGTGATTAGATGATTTTTTGCTTTCTTTCTCTATTAATACATTTTCAACCTGACCAATTTTTTTTGAATTCAATTCTAAAGTGTGTTTCCTTTGAAGATTAATTAGTTTGTCCAATCGTTCTTTTTTTATTGTTTCATCAATTTGATCAGTAAATTGTGCAGCTTTTGTATATGGTCTAGGTGAATATTTAAAGGTAAAAGCAGAATTAAATTTTATTTTTTCCATTAAATCTAATGTTTCCTCAAAATGTTTTTCAGTCTCACCAGGAAAACCGACAATAATATCAGTTGATAATCCACAATTAGGCATTATTTCTCTTATTGTATCAGCCATAGAATGAAAATGTTCCCTTGTATATGTTCTATTCATACGTTCCAAAATTTCGTTAGAACCAGACTGCATAGGAAAATGAACATAATTACAAATATTTTTTCTTGAAGCCATGACTTTCAATAATTCGACATTAATATCTTGAGGGTGTGGAGAAGTGTAACGAATACGTTTTACTCCATTAATATCTGAAACAGAAAGAAGTAAATCGGCAAACGAATTATTTTCGTGTTTATATGAATTAACATTCTGGCCTAATAAAGTTATTTCTACAAAACCTTGGTCAACTGCTTTTTTTACTTCAGTGACAATATTTTCAACGCTTCTACTTCTTTCTCTTCCTCTAGTAAATGGTACAATACAAAATGAACAGAATTTATCACATCCTCTCATAATTGAAACCCATGCATTAACGCCTTTATTCCTCTTTGGGAACAAATCTTCATATACTTCATATCTCGATAATTTTGTATCAACAATACTATTCTGGTCCATCATATGACGATTCATTAACTTAGGAAGGTTTCTATAAGAGTCTGGACCAAGAATAATATCAATGTAAGGCTTATTTTTTAGTAAGTCATTTTTAAGGTTTTGAGCCATACATCCTAAAACACCGATAATCAAATGTGGTTTTTCTCTTTTGAGTTTGTAAAAATTTCCTAAACGAGAATGGATTTTCTTTTCTGCATTTTCTCTAATTGCACATGTATTGACAAAAATAGCATCTGCATCATTTAAATTTTTTGTTTTTTTTAATCCGATACCCTTGAGAATACCATCGACAAGCTCTGAATCAGCCATATTCATTTGACACCCATAACTCTCGAGCGCGTAGCGTTTCACTTTTAATTTAGAGTTGTACATATTATTTGATATAACCGGTAAAAAAGTATTTTTTAGGATCTTCTACTTTTTTATTTTTATGCACTTCGTAATGAAGATGGAATCCAGCAGCTCTGCCGCTGTTACCAGATTTTCCTAACACATCACCTCGTTTAATCTTCTGACCTTTTTTAACATTAATCTTATAAAGATGGGCATATATTGTTTCATAACCATAACCATGATCAACCTTTACATAACGTCCCCAGCCAGAATCATACTGTGCCTTTATTACAACTCCATCACCTGCTGCAATAACAGGAGTATTTAAGTTAACTGCAAAATCTTGTCCTTTATGCATTCTTCTTTTCCCATCTATTGGATCAGTTCGATAACCATAATTTGAACCTAAATATGCAGATTTAATAGGCATAATAGATGGAACATGGCGATACATTTTTTCGTTTGATTTAATTTTATTAAAAATAGTATTGTAACTACTCTTCTGCGAATTAACAGTATACGATAACGAATCAATCGTATTTTTTAATTTATCTAATATCGTTGAAGAACTTTCATCATTTATTTCCTCAATATCTGATCCACCTGTTCCCATCTTCTTAATATCATCATCTAATGGTGGCAATGCAGCATATGTTCTCATTTCGCTATCTTTTTCTTCTAACAATGCTAAGTCTTTTTCAAGTTCAGAAACTTTATTTAATAATTCTTCAGAAACATCAGAATATTTCTGATTGGTTTCTTCTATCTTCCCTTTGTAATAATTACTTGAAAACTCGACAGAAAGGTAATAATTGATCCCAATAAATAACATAAAAAGAACAGTAAGAAAAGTGGCAACATCCAAGAATGAAAAATTAATCTGATGTAATTTATTAGAAGAAAGATAATGGAATGAAAAATATTTTTTCTTATTCATAGTTACTTGTCTTCCTTTTCAATCGAATCTATTGGTTCAGATGTTTCATGATCAGGATTATTAATTTCATCTTTTTTATCTTTGATTCTTTTTTTAATCCCAACAATATTATCAATTAGTAATAAATAACGTTTGTCACCGACAAAATTTAGAACATTTTTATCTTGAGTCTTATTGAATACATAAAGTCCCAATTTTACATACAAACTAGAAAGCTTTCTTTCTAATTGAAGAATATCAAGACGAAGTTTGCTATTGTGAGTAAATTCTTCTGCTTTTTCAGAGGCAACTACACCCCATTCAGATACACTCTTTTTAATATCTTCCCAAACATTGCTCATGAAAGTGAATTTATAGATGAAAATAAATATAGCAAAGAATTTAAAGAAGGGCTCCCAGCCATCTCGGCTAGGAGCCCTTTTCCCTTTTATCGGTAGCCAACCAATTTATTGATTTTGTTTTCTCAAATAGGCAGGTATATCAGATTCATTTGCATGATTTTCTTTATGACTCTGGTCTGCTTCATGAGTTTGATCATATCCATCTCCGAACACAAGTGTCGGTCCATCTCCTTCTTCTTCTAAATTAATTTCTTCGTTCTTGTTAAAACTTGAACTATTACTAGAGTTACTTTCTTTAAATAACGGAGTATTTTCTATCTCCATTATTTCTTCGCTCTTCCTATTATAATTACCTCTTAATATATCCTGTGAATTTTGCATCTGTTCAATTGGTTTTGAATTAAAGCCTGTAGCAATAACAGTAACTTTTAATTCATCTCCCATATTTTCATCAAGAACGTATCCAAAGAATAGATTCACATCTTTTCCTGCTTCTTCGTAGATAATTTTTGTAGCAGCTGAAACTTCTTCCAGAGTCATATCTTTATTTGCCGTAATATTAACGATAGCTCCTCTTGCTCCACTAATTGATTGTGTATCTAACAATGGACTAGCTATTGCTTGCTGGGCAGCTAAAACAGCTCTTTCTTCTCCTCTTGCAATACCTGAACCCATCACTGCGTCACCCATTCCTCGCATTACACTCTCAACATCAGCAAAGTCCAAATTGATTTCTCCTCGCTGATTAATTAAGTCTGATAATCCTTGTGCTGCTTGCAATAATATCGAGTCAGACATCTTAAATGAATCTTTTGCAGTTGTCCCTTTCTCAATAACTGATAGCAATTTTTCATTAGGAATAATGATTAGTGTATCACAAAAATTTCTTAATGTAGAAATCCCTCGTAGAGCCTTTGACATTCTCTGTGGTGCTTCAAAATTAAAGGGTAAGGTTACAATTGCAATTGTAAGGATTCCTAAGTCTTTACATACTTTTGCAACAACAGGCGCTGCACCTGTTCCAGTACCGCCTCCCATACCAGCAGTAACAAAAACCATGTCAGATCCCGCGACAAGTGATTGAACAAGTTCTTGATCATTAAGCATTGCTTTACGACCAACATCTGGTTTTGCACCGGCTCCTAAACCTTTGGTCAAATCTCTTCCAATCTGAATTTTGGTTTCAGCATGATTACTATCTAAATCTTGGACATCAGTATTAATTGCAATAAAATCAACTCCTTCCATTCCTGATGTAATCATTCTATTTACCGCATTTCCTCCAGCACCACCGACTCCTAGCACTTTGATTCTAGCTTTTTGATCTTTTATATCATCAAATTCAAATAACATTTTTTTCTCCTTTTTTATTCAAAAAAACCTTTCCATATATTTGAAAAGTTTTCTGTAAATGATTTTTTAATACCAATAAGAGGGTTATCGTCTTCTACATGCGATACTGGCCATAATAATAGACCAATAAGTGTTGCATATTCTCGTTTATCCTCTAAATTTTCTTTGAAGACTATATTCTTCAGTGGTAAATACTCACATTTTGTTCCCAATTGTTCTTTAAATAGTAAATCAAGGTTTTTTACGTTTGCTCCGCCTCCAGTAATTTTAATACCTGATCCAAATTTTAATATATTTACCCCTGAAGCTTGGATTTCTTCATTCACTTTATTAATTATTTCTTTAAACCTTGATTCTGCAATTTTTGAGACTTCTTTTTTATTAAATTTTCTTTTTAAATCATCATTTTCTATTGGTAGTTCAAAATTTGATTCAACATCAGCAAGTTTTGATAGTGCAGATACATGTTTTCTTTTTATTTCTTCTGCATGTTGAATTGATATATTAAATCTTGTCGCTAAATCTTTTGTAACAAAATTAGATCCTATAGGAATTACCTTTGAGTGAATAAGGTATTTATCTTTATAGATTACAACATTAGTTTTATCAGAACCAATATCTACAAACACAACTCCGAGCTTCTTATCGTCTTCCGAAAGATTGCCATAAGAGGATGCTAAACCATCAAACACTGGATCAATATCAATTGCTAAATCTCCAGTAAAACATGCATCAATTTGAGCTAAATTAAATTCTTGAACATGAACTATGTGAGCTCTTGCTTCAATAATTTTTCCACGCATACCAAGAGGATTACGAATGAGAGGTGAATCATCTATAATAAATCCTTGAGAAATCTTGTGTAAGATATGTCTGCCTGTAGAAACTTGAATATCAGCACACTGCGATAGAAGCTTTGATCTAACTTCTTCATTTATTTTAAAGTTAGTACTATCCTGTGTTCTGCTTCGAGTTGATGAATTAATAGATTTAATGGTTTCACCTGACATTGAAACCATAACGTCTTTAATATTAATTTTTGCTTCTTTTTCAATTCTATCTATTAAATATTCTAGATCTTCTCTTAATCTTTCTTTATCAACGATAGTTCCACATTCTATGCTTTCAGTTTTAATAGTTTGAATAGATAAAATCTCTAATTCTTGATTTTGATTTACTCTTCCCACAGCACCTTTGATACTGAAAGAACCTAAATCAAAAGCTATATGTAATGGATTGCTCATATTCTTTCTCTAACTATTATTTGATTTTTATATCTAAGATCTATATATCTGTAAATATTAAAATTTTTATCATCAGGTAAAGCACTTTGAAAAGCTTTCAAATGATCTAATTTTGTAAAAATCCCATCTGATCCAAGTAAAATTTTTGTTTTACCATTTTTAAGAATTATCTCGTATTCATTTTCTTTATTAAAAAGAAATTCTGAGATTTCTTCATACAAACCGGTAAAGTTTTCCTTTGAATATCTGATAATATCCACAGATTTCAGAACATTGGAAGATTTGGTTCTTTCCCCTCTTGGATATAATTCTTTGTTGGTTTTAAAATTCGACAATATTGGAAGAGATATACTAGAATATTGGACTGGTAAACAAATACCATCAGAATCTAGCATAATCAAATCTCCCACATTGATTATGGCAATAGGCTCTCTTTCATAGATAGTAATATTAATTGTTTGAGGAAATGTTCTGAAAATCTTGCAATCTTTTATGTACTCTAGAGATTGAATATCATTCTTATAAGATTTTAAATCAGAAAATATAATATGATGATTATTAATTTTATCTTTATAAGAAAGTAATGGGGTTTCATCAAAATAATTTATACCATCAATCTCAACATTTTTAATGATAAACATATCATTAAATGCCGCCCATTTAATAGCTAAGAAAATTATTATTCCCATTCTTAACAAAAAGAAAGGAATTTCTATATAGCGTGAACAAGATATAAGAAACTTTTTTATTTTGTCAATATTCATAATGATTCAATTTCTCTCTTTTCAAAACCCATTAGTTTTACTTCTAAATTCATTTCTATATCAAATTTATCTTTAACCGTAGATTTTGCTTTTTTTATTAAAGCCAACATCTCTTCTGCCTTTGCATCTCCTACATTCACGAAAAAATTTGCATGTTTTTCAGAAATTTGTGCTTGTCCAATAGTTAAACCTTTTAATCCTGCTTTATCAATTAACATTCCAGCAGGATTATCTTTTGAAGGATTTTTAAATACACTACCAGCAGAACGATAGTTCAATGGTTGTGTATCTTTTCTTCCAGATTGAGCTATTTGAGACTGGTTCTTTATTAAATTTTCATCCGATAAAGTAAGATCAAATATTGCTGATAAAAGTATACTTCCATTTTTAAACGAAGAGGTTCTATAACCAAAATCAATCTCAGATTTTAATAAAGTTACGAGCTGGTTATCAGGATAAAGCAATTCTACGCTCTCCAAGCAATTTGAAACTTCGCCTCCCCATGCACCAGCATTCATAATCAGTGCCCCTCCAAGAGTCCCTGGAACTCCAACAAGGTTTTCTAAACCTTTTAGATTATTTTTAACGGATTCTCTTACTAATTTTCCCAACATTACTCCACATTCTGCATAAATCTTATTATTGTTTACTTTTAAATCTTTTAGACAATCTTTAATACAGATCACCACACCTTTAATGCCATTATCACTAACCAATAAGTTGGAACCTGAACCAATAACATTAATTTTTTGATTAGCTCTTTTACTTATTTCAAACACTTTAATCAAATCTTCTTTATTGGATGGCAAAACAAACACCTCCGCAGGACCACCAATACCATATGTTGTATGTTTTTTCATCAATTCATCAACTAAAACCGTTGAATTTGTATCATTTATAATATATTCTTTCAATTGTTGCATCATATCAGCCTATCCTTAAGTAGATCACAATATCGCCATATATTGCCTGCTCCAATCATCAGAATTATGTCTCCTTTTTTGTAATTTGATTCTATATCATTAATCAGATTTTCTAATGTTGTATTAGAGACCGATTCGTGTCCTAAATTTTTCATTTCCTCTACAATCTTTTCAGAATTAATAGATTCATTCATTGATTCTCTAGATGCAAAAATTTCAGTTACTAGTACAGAATCAGCTAACAAAAGAGATTGTGCAAATTCTTTGAAAAATTGCGCTGTTCTTGAATAAAGATGAGGTTGAAAAGCTACTACTAATCTTCTGTCCCAATTATCTTTTATTGCTTTTATAACACTCTCTACTTCTACTGGATGGTGTCCATAATCATCAATAATTGTCAATTCTTCACTTTGGGTTTTAATATCAAATCTTCTTTTTACTCCATCAAAACTATTTAGACTTGTAGTAATTTTATCTATCGGAATATTCATTATGGTAGCTATTGAAATAGCTCCTAAAGCATTCAATACATTATATTGACCAGGAAGATTTATAGCCATAGGATATTTTTTATTCTTTTTGACGAGGTTGAATGTAGTTTTACCATTTTCTTGTACAATATCTTCTGCTCTGAAATCAACATCTTTTGATTTGATTCCATAAGTAAAGATTGGTTTATCGATTGACTCAATTAATGAGGCAGCATTTTCAGAATCTTTGCAGATACTTACAGCTCCATAAAACGGAATAGGACTTGTGAATTCAAGAAAAGCTCTTTTTAAATCATCTATATCTTTATAGCAATCTACATGTTCTAAGTCAATATTGTTGATAAGAGCTATGGTAGGATTGAGCTCTAGAAAATTTCTATTGTATTCATCGGCTTCAACTACAAAAATATCTCCTTCACCTAATACTGAATTGGTATTTATAGATTTAACAACTCCTCCAACAATAATCGTAGGATCCAATTCAGAATCTTTTAATATTGAACCAATCATTGAGGTTGTTGTTGTTTTTCCATGTGTACCAGAAATCGCAACTGTAGAAGTTTTCAATTTTGCAAGCTGTGAAATCATTTTTGCTCTAGAATAACAAACGATATTCTGTTTCTTTGCCTCTATTAATTCACAATTGTCTTTTGGAATAGCATCAGAGTAAACTACTATATCAGATCCATTGATATTTTCTGCTTTGTGTCCTATGGATATTTCAATATTTAGTTTTTGAAGTCTATCTACATTGGTAGATTGAGTTAAATCAGATCCAGTAATATTAAATTTTTGATTATGCAATAATTCTGCAATACCACTCATTCCGATACCTCCGATACCAATAAAATGGATATTCTTTACACTAATTAACATGTAAATGCTCCAAAATATTATCGGTAATTATTTTTAAAGAATTAGGTTTGTGTATTTCTTTTATATTTTTTTTCATAGAAGAATAAATTCTTTCATTGGTAAATATTTCATTAATTTTTTCAAATAATGCTTCACTAGTTATATCTTTTTCCTGCATAATAATAGATGCAAAATTTTCCTCTAAAACCTTAGCATTGTAGTATTGATGGTTTTCTGCAGCAAATCTCAATGGTACAAAAATTGCAGGTTTTTCAAATTGTAATAATTCAGATACTGTCATTGCACCAGATCTTGATACAACTAAATCAGCAATACCATATAGGTAAGGCATATTTTCAACGAATGATAATACATTAATTGAACTATTATTGTATTCTTCATATTTATCAAAGTTATTTTTTCCCACAAGCCAAATAAGATTAATATCTGGTATAACATTTTTCTTAATTCCCTCCAAAACAAGACTATTTAAAAATTCTGATCCTTGACTTCCTCCAACAACAAGTAACACTCTTTTATTATGGTCAATATCTAATGATATATCTTTGTAAGATTTACTATGCAATGGATTTCCAGAGAATATAGTATTTGATTTTTTTAAATGAGTTTTTGCACTATCAAATCCGAGAAAAACAATCTTCGCTTTACTACCAAATAATCTAGTTACAACACCAGGAAATGAATTCTGATCGTGCAAAAAGTATGAAATATTAAATATTCTAGCGACTTGAAGAGGTAAAAAAGAAGAATATCCACCAGTTGCAATAACTAAATTTGGTTTGTTCTTTAGGAAAAATATAAACACTCTTATAAAACCAAAAAATAATTCAAACAATAAGAAAAAGCTATTTACCAAATTCTTAATACTAAAGGATCGATTCAATCCTCTAATTGGAATTAATAAACTCTTTAAGTTTTCAGAAATTATTTTTTGTGATTCAATTCCATATTTTGATCCAATATAATACATACTTTTATTTTTTAACTTCTTATCAAGTTCTTGTTTAATTGCCATCAACGGATAGTAATGACCTCCTGTTCCACCACCGCAGAATACTATGTTAACTTTACGTACCAATGCGAGGTCTCCATTCTTTAACATTTAATTTTCGTTGAGCTTTACTAATATTTAAAAGAATACCTATCATCAATAAATTCATTATTAAAGCCGATCCACCATGGCTAATAAAAGGAAGAGGAATTCCAGTTACAGGAAGCATGCCTACAACATATCCAATATGAACGAAGGCATAATAAGTAATACTTAATCCAAAACCGATAGTTAAGATTATTCCAAAAATATCATTTGAATTTTTTGCGATCTGTATAACTCGATAAAAAATAATCATATAGGCAATAATGAGAATTGTAGTGCCTATGAATCCAAGCTCTTCTCCCACAATTGCAAAAATGAAGTCTGAATATTGTTCTGGAAGATATCCCAATTTTTGTGTGCCTGCTCCAAGCATTCCAGATAGACCACCTTGATTAAGTGCAATTTCTGCTTGCGTTGCATGGAATACTGTTGCTGAATTATCGCTAGATGCAACACCTAGAATTCCATTTGCAAAGTCAACTATTCTATCTGTCCAATAATTTCCTCTATTGAGAGCAAATATTAAGAAAGAACTTCCTGCTAATAAAACTGTAGTAGAAAACTGTACTAATCTTGTCCCACCAACAAATAATAGTGAAAAAACAATAGCCATAAGCACCATCGCAGTAGATAAATCAGGCTGACTCCATATTAAAAGAGCAATTGGAGAAACAACAAGAACTGGAAAAACAATTCCCTTAAGAAACTGATTCATATTTTTATAGTTTTTATCAATATAATCAGCTAAAAACACTATTACTGAGAATCTGGCAAAATCGGCAACTTGAAATGAGATTGGTCCAATGGAAATCCATCTAAAATCTCCCCATAGTTTTGTATACAATAACAAGAGGAATGAAGTACCCATTAAAAACCAGGCCAACTTTTGAAGATATCTATAATTAAAATAGGACATGAATAGAAGTATTAATACTCCAGGAACAAGTTTTGTAGCCTGTCTAAGAAAATATGAATAACCTACTTCGGGGGAACTTGCAATAAGAAGCATTGGCAAACCAAGAGCAATTAAGAAAACAACCGTCCAAAGTAACCATTTATCTTGTTTTTTCTCTTTAATATTAATTTTCATGATAATTTGTTAACAACATCCTTAAAAAAAGAACCTCTGTGTTCATAATTTTCAAACTGATCAAAGCTTGCACATGCAGGTGACATTAAAACGCAGTCTCCTTCTTCAGCTAAGTCAAAAGCATTTTTTATAGCATCTTCGAATTTATCTTGTTCCACTACACGCATTGAAGAAGACAGAGATGATGTGATTTCTTTTGCAGCTACACCATATGCTACGATTAATTTTATTGCGTCATTATAATCTGATATCTTTGAAAAATCAGAATCTTTCGATAGTCCACCCATTATAAGTACAATATTTTTTCCTATAGACTTTATGGCTGCTTCGACTGAAGAAACATTGGTAGCTTTAGAATCATTAATGAATGTTACACCATTCAGTTCTCTGACAAATTCAAATCTATGCTCCAATCCTTCATACTGTTTCATAAATGACAAGATTCGTTCATCATCAACCCCCAATTTTGATGCAACAGTAGCAACAGCAATCATATTTGAAATATTATGTATGCCTTTAAGATTACAATCATCTACTAAAAGACACTCATCGCTAGAAGAAGATTTAATTTGATTATCTTCAAAATAAAATTGACTATGTTCTTTATCTAAAGAATAGCTCGTTGAAGGCATATCTATCTTTTTAATCTCTTCTAACAAAACTTTATCATCGTGATTATATAGAATCAAATCATCTTTATTCATATTTCTCAATAAATTTATCTTTGCCTTACAATAATCATCAAAACTGCTATATCTATCCAAGTGATCTTCAGCAATATTCAAAATAAGAGCTATATCAGGTTTCAATTCTTCTATATCCTCAGTCTGAAAACTAGATAATTCAAGTATTATTATACGTGGATTCAGATGGGGATAACCGATATCGTTAACTGCTGGCCGGCTTAAATAGTAGTGCTCATAAATAAGCTCTGAAAAAGGGCGGCCTATATTACCTCCAACACTAGCAGGATGACTTAGCAGGTGACCATAAGGCATTTCCTCACGAATCTCACTAAGCAGATGATAAAGAAGATGAGCTGTTGTAGTTTTTCCATTAGTGCCAGTCACAGCAATTAATTTGAATGGGTGAGCTTGCCCAATTCTAACTAGATCTTGAGAAATGCTATAAGCAAATTCAACTTCACTCATAATTTTAATGCTCTTATCTTTAGCTTTTTTCAGTATATCTATATCATTAGGAACACCAGGAGATTTAATTATTAGATCTGCATTCAATATTTTTTTTGAATGTCCTCCTAGTTCAATTTTTATACCATATCCTTCTAAACGATCTTTAATACTATAATATGGATCTTTAACATTAACATTTTCGTTTGAATCAGATATTAGCACATCAATTTCATTCGCAGGTTCAAAAAGCGAAGGAGATGATTCGTTGTTTGATGAATTTGTTACCATTATTTTGACTACGTATGCAGCATAAATTCCGCTTCTACCCAAACCAATAACAGCAATGTTTTTTATATTCTCTAGATTCATATTTTAGCTTCCAGTTTGCAAATTGAATTTTTTGGTACCTTTGTTCCAGGTTCCAAGGACTGGAATACTATTCTACCAGAACCAGTAATCTGAGGTTTTATACCTCGTAGTTTCAAAATCTGTATTGCTTCTCTTACATTTTTATCTTTTAAATCAGGAACAACTACTAATTCTATATTTTTTTGAATTAAAACTTGGTTTGATCTTTTTAATTTTCCATTTATGTTTTTTGTCTCTCTTTTTTTATCCACTTTAATACTTGAATCAATGTTGATAATTCGATTCATCACCGATTTAAAAACAGGCGCTGCTGAAACTCCTCCAAAATGCTGGTTGCCAGAGGTGGAAGGTTCGTCTATTATGATGAATGCAAGCAATTGGGGATTATCTTTTGGAAAAAATCCAACAAAGCTTGATAAAAATCTAGATTTTGAATATTTACCATCTGCTTCTAATTTTTTTGTAGTACCTGTTTTCCCAGATATATTCCAGCCTTCCAAATAAGCTTTTTGACCAGAACCAACATTAACAGTTTTGAATAATATATTTTTCAAAGTTTCAGCATTACTTTGTGATAAGACACGTTTTTTAACTCTCTTTTTATTATTAAGAGTTGTCTTATCATTCTTTATAACTTTATCAACGAGATATGGTTTCAATAAAAAACCTCCATTTGCGATTGAAGCATATGCCATTGCCACATGAATTGGAGTAACAGAAACTTCATATCCTATTGGAACACTATGCATGCTAGAAAGAGTCCACTTTTTTGTATCTTTAAGCGTTCCATTAGGTTCTCCATAAAGACTTAAACCAGTTTTTGAACCAAAACCCAGTTCTTTTGCTTTGTCATATATCCGATCTCTTCCTAATTCTTCAGCAATCTTAATCGTTCCAATATTACTTGAGTATATCAAGATTTCTTCTACTGTTAATATGGTATGAGGTTCATAATCTTCCACCATCTTTATTCCATGAAAATCATATGGGCCTTCAACATTATATTCTTTAAGCAGCTCAATACCATCCTCTAAAGCAGCTCCAATAGTAACAATTTTGAATGTGGATCCTGGTTCAATTAAATCTGAAACAATTCTATTTTTTTTATAACTTGCTTCAAATTCTCGCTGAAAATTTGGATTAAAATCTGGTACACTAACCATTGATAAAATTCTACCATCCTCAGGGTTAATAATTACACCCATAGCACCAATTGCTTCAGTTTTCTCCATTTGATTTATTAATTCTTCTCTTAGAATAGCCTGGTATTCTTTGTTGAGTGTTAAATATATATCTGAACCATCTTCAGGATCTTTGGAGTCTAGTGTTGAATCAGAAATTCTTTTTCCTCTATTGTTTATTTTAAATGCTCTTGACGTGGATTTGCCTTTCAAATACTTATCATATTGGTATTCTAAACCAGCTATTCCTTTGTCATCAGTATCTGTAAATCCAACAATCTGACCAAATAATTCTTGTTGCGGGTAATATCTTTTATAATCTTTTTCTATTGTTAATATTTCTGGATATTTTCTTATAAGATTTTGACAATTCTTTTTTGTTTTCTTCTCTAAAACTATATAAGCTTTATTAGTATTAAGCTTGGCTTCATAATAATCTATATCTTCACCAGTACAATCTGATAGATCTTTTAGAAGTGTTTTTTTATCGTTTAGATTTTTGGGATGAATACCAATTTCATAAAATGTCAAATTCTGTGTAAGGACTGCACCATCTGCATCAAAAATATTTCCTCTTTTTCCTTCAACATTTTCTTGTCTAAAACCTTGCAATTTATCAGTTGCATTCACAACCTGCAAATCAAACAGTCTAAAAATGAATAGTACTCCCACGATTAGTAGCATACTGCTTAAAAATCGTATTCTATTCTTAAAATTTAGAAAGCTTCTAGTCATTATTTAACTTTGTATTTACTATAATTGTTTCTGGCTTACTATCAACAAGACCAATTGCTTTTGCCTTTTTTGATAGTGTGTCAGATCTTTTCATTTTTTCAACTTTATTAGCTGTTAAAGCCAATTCTTCTTTCAATAAATTCAATGTCTTTAATTGGATATCAATATGTGATTGTGTTTTATCCATCTCTAGGAAACTCGCTAGATATATATAAACACTGATAAAAACTATTAAAAACATCGCTCCCCACTTATAATTATCTCTTCTTTCAATCTGAGCTATAGTTAATCTTTTTTTCTTCTTCGATTTAGCCAATTTTTTCTCCCACTCTCATTTTTGCACTTCTCGATCTTTTATTTGATGTAATCTCTTCATCAGTTGGAATAAATGGTTTCTTTGATAAGATCTGAAGCTGCTTATTTCGACTCAATTCTTTAAACTTCTTTTTAACCATTCGATCTTCCATAGAATGGTAACTAATAATTACAATTCTACCCTTAAGCTCAAGGAAATCTATAAAGACATCTAGAAATGACTCTAAATGTTCTAATTCATTATTGGTTTTAATTCTTAAAGCTTGGAATACTCTTGCACATGTCTTGATACGATATTTATAAGGAGTTATTCTCTTTATAATATCTGTTAATGATTCAGTGTTTATTGTTTCCTTTGATTCTTTGATGGCTTTTGCGATTCGGAAGGCATTTCGTTCTTCTCCAAATTCTTTCAAAATTATGCCTAACTCTCTTTGTGAAGAATTTGCAATAACATCTTCCGCTGTTTTTTGATTATATAGATTAAATCTCATATCTAATTTTGAATTATATCTATATGAGAATCCTCTGGAAGGGCTATCCAATTGAAAAGAAGAAAGACCGAGGTCTAGAAAAATACCATTTACTTGGTTGATTTCCAGCTTAGAAAGAACATCTTCCAAGTCTTTATAGCTTGAATGGAATAATTCAAAATTCTTAAAATCACTTAATTTATTTCTCGCAATTCTAATTGAATTGGAATCCCTATCAAAACCAACCAAGAATCCGTCTTTTAAATTTTGTAAAATTTTATAAGAATGTCCACCGAGACCAACAGTTCCATCAATATAAAATCCAGTTTTTAGAATATTTAAATTATTAATTGTTTCCGACAACATTACAGGAAAATGACCATGATTTTCTGTCGGAATAGAATTCATCAGACAGTTACTTTCTTGGAGAGTTCTTCGTAAGAATCGTCATCAATAACGGTTTTCTTATCGCTAAAGATAAGAGTCTTCTTATCCCAGATTTCAACCTTATTTAAAACGCCAATAATTGTTAAATCCTTAACAACTTTTGCATATTTAATTAATTGTTTTGATAGAATTACCCTTCCTTGATCATCGCATGAAGCCATTCTTGCATGTCTTAAGTGGTTTCTTAAAAAAATACGATTAGTAGTAGACAATGAAGATAATTGGGTTAATTCAATTTCAATCTTTTTCCATTCACTCAACGGATATACCCATATGCATGAATCAATACCTCTTGTTAAAACAAATGTATTTTTATCACTTTTTTTAAGTTGTTGTCGGAATGGAGAAGGAATATTGACTCGGTTCTTCGAATCAACTACAAAATTATATTCTCCTATAAATGTATATTGGCTACTCATAATAAAAAGGGAAAATTACCCACAATTCACCACCTATCTTAATAAGAAGACATATCTGAGTCAATAAGTTTATTGAAAAAGATATTTAATTAGACCAAAACAATAAAAGAAATAGTAAAGTGGGTAATATTTTATCTACTAGGAATGTATTTTATTATAGAAACCACCGTAGGATCAGATTTTAAATTAACTACAACTGGAAAACCATTGGCGACGAGACTGGAAAGATCAACAGAAGATCCAAATTGAGATTTAGAATATAAAATTAATTCTATATCACTGGTATTCCCTATTATGATTGTTTTATTTTCTCCATCCCATTTTTCGTTAATAACATCAGATTTAACTTTATCACAAATATCGCAGATAAAATATTCTTGTTCAGAATTGTCATCGGAAAAATAAATATAGTTTTCATCAAATGATTCGAAACGAATGGTTACAGGAAATTTTAAATCTTCAGCAAAAGATTCTTCAGAATTAATTGTATAAAGAGATTCTAAATCATTTTGATTTAGTCGCAAAGATTCTTCTTTATCAAATACCGAAGAAGTTGGCCTATTTTGTAGTGTAATAATAGCCACTAGAACTATAATAAATATAAAACCAATTAAAATATTAGATCTTTGTATATCAGATAATTGAATATTAAAAATATCTTTTTTTTCTGGTTTATACTGGGAATCAATAATTCTTTCATCTGTTTTTTTATTTAAAAAATTATCTAGACTATCAATAGCTTCGTCAACATCACAACCAATCTCTTTTATATAAGCTTTGAAAAATAATCTTAAATATACACCAGGAATCTCAATAAATTTTCCAGATTCAAGTGCTTTCAGATATTTAATATCAATTTTTGTTCTACGACTTATATCTTCTAGAGAAATTTTATATTCTTTTCTTATTCTCTTATAATGTGAGTAAAAAATCATAATTCCTTTAGTATTTTTTCGATTTTACTATCTTTAAACTTCCTTAATGGAAAACCTACAATATTATGATAACATCCGTCAATCTTTTTAATTAAAAATTGTTCACATTCCTCAATATTATATGCTCCCGCTTTATCTAATATATCGAAAGATAATATATATTTTTTGATATCATCATCTGATAAATTTTTAAACGTAACAAAAGAATGATCAACAATTGTATTAACTTTACCACTCACCACTAAACTTAGGGCACTCATCACACAATGTGTTTGGTTTGATAATTCTTTGATAATCTTAAATGCTTCTTCTATTGACTTTGGTTTTCCAATGATTTTCTCTTTCAAATCAATAATAGTGTCACCAGAAACAACAGCATTATGTTTATTTTTTTTCCAGACAGAAAAAGCTTTTTTCTCAGATATATCTCTAACATAATCATAAGGTAAAAGCTTATTTTTATTCTCCTCATCTACATCAGAAGGATGAACATTAAAGTTATATCCTAATTTTGAGAAAATTTTTTTTCTTCTTGGTGATTTAGATGCTAATATTATTTTCATTTTTTTTTAAGTAAATTTAGTTACTTTTGTTGAGTAAAAATGAATGATTTAAAAACAGTAACTGAAACTTATTCAAAATATACTAATTCAATACCCAAGGCTAGAGAATTTTTTAATCGACCTTTGACATATACCGAAAAAATTCTTTTCTCTCATTTAAGTGAACCACTCGAATCTATTCCTAATAGAACAAAATCATTTTGTTCTATTAAACCAGACAGAATCGCTATGCAAGATGCCACAGCTCAGATGGCTTTGCTCCAATTTATGAATTCTGGAATGAAAACTACCGCTGTTCCAACAACAGTCCATTGTGATCACTTAATTACAGCAATAAATGGTGCAAAAAATGACCTAAATAACGCTATTATTAAAAACAAAGAAGTCTATGATTTTCTAGTTTCTGTATGTACCAAGTATGGAATTGGATTTTGGAAACCTGGTGCAGGAATTATACATCAAATTGTTCTAGAAAATTATGCTTTTCCAGGATCATTGATGATTGGAACAGATTCTCACACTCCAAATGCAGGAGGTTTGGGAATGGTCGCTATTGGTGTAGGGGGAGCAGACGCAGTGGATGTAATGACTGATTCTTTGTGGGAAATAAATTGGCCAGGAATTATTGGAGTAAAACTGACCGGAAAATTAAACAATTGGACTTCATCAAAAGATATAATATTAAAACTTACAGGAATTTTGACAGTAGAAGGCGGTACAGGCAAGATTATTGAGTATTTTGGTGAAGGAACGCAAAGCATAAGTTGTACTGGAAAGGCAACAATTACTAATATGGGAGCAGAAGTCGGAGCGACTACATCTATTTTTCCATATGATAAAAAAATGTATGAATATCTTGTTGCAACATCACGATCAGAAATTGCAGCAGAAGCAGAGAAAATAAAAAATGAACTAAAAGCTGATGATGAGGTCTTTGATAATCCAGAAAAATATTATGATGAAGTAATTGAAATTAATCTGTCCGAATTAGAACCACATATTGTTGGTCCTTACAGTCCAGATCTTTCAAGAAAAATATCAGAAATGCCTGATGCAATTAAAAAAAATAATTACCAAAATAATATAAAAGTTGGATTAATTGGAAGCTGTACTAACTCATCATATGAAGATATTGAAAGAGCGGCTCATATTGCAAAACAAGCACTAGACAGAGGGTTAAAAACTAAATCACAATTTTATATTACTCCTGGATCAAACCAGATAAAGGCAACAATGGACCGTGATGGATATACAGAAATATTTGAAAAACTTGGTGGAGAAGTACTTGCCAATGCATGTGGACCATGTATAGGTCAATGGAAGAGATCCGATGTAAATGATGGTGAGAAAAATACGATTATTACTTCCTTTAATAGAAATTTTGCAAAGCGTAACGATGGGAATGCAGCAACTGAAGCATTTGTTGCTAGTCCTGAAATTGTTACGGCTTTGGCTATTGCAGGAAAACTAGATTTTAATCCTATTTCAGATAGTATTATGCTTGATAATAATAAAAAATTCATATTTGAACCACCAAAAGGTTCAGAATTACCTGATGAAGGATTTGCAAAAGTTAAAACATTAGATTTTAATCTTTTTGAAGTACCAGAAATCAATAAAGAGATCTTTATTAATCCTAATAGCAAAAGATTGCAGCTATTGAAACCTTTTGAAAAATGGAACAATAAAGAAATGGAAGATCTCAGAATACTGATAAAAACAAAAGGAAAATGCACAACAGATCATGTTTCTCCAGCTGGACCATGGCTTAAATTTAGAGGGCACTTAGAAAATATATCACAAAATATGTATTCTGGAGCATTAAATGCTTTTACAGAAACTACTGGTGAAGCAATTAATACAGATAACAGAAAAACAGAAAATATATATGAAGTTGCCAAATATTATAATTTGAATAATATTAACTGGATAGCCATTGCAGATGAAAATTATGGTGAAGGATCTAGTAGAGAACATGCAGCTATGGAACCAAGATTTATGGGTTGTAAAATAATTCTTGCAAAAAGCTTTGCTAGGATTGCACAGACTAACCTTAAAAAACAAGGGATTATACCTTTAATCTTTGAAAATGAATCAGACTATGATTTAATTGAGGCATTTGATACAATTTCAACCGCTAATCTGAAAGAATTCAAATCAGGAAATAACATTAAACTATCTCTAAAGAAACCAGATGGATCAATACATACAGTTAATACCTTGCACACGTTTTCTAATAATCAAGTTTCATGGTTTAAGGCGGGATCTGCATTAAATCTTATAGCAAATCAGTCATGAATGGTATAAGTCAAATAAATAAAAACTGGGATTTTACTATTGGATTAGAAATTCATGTTCAATTAGAAACAAATTCTAAGATGTTTAGTTCATGTGAGTATTCTTATGGTAAATCAGAAAATTCCTTAACATGTCCTACCTCCCTAGGATTGCCTGGAGCTTTGCCAACTATTAATGAAAGAGCAATTGATTTTGCAATCAAATTTGGTTTAGCAGTAAATGGAAATATTAATTCATCTTTTTCATTTGCTAGAAAACACTATTTTTATCCTGATCTTCCTAAAGGATATCAAATCTCACAATACGAAAAACCAATTGTAACAGGAGGATCAATTCCAATTTGGTGGGATAATAAGAAATATAATATTGATTTAACACGAGCTCATCTTGAAGAAGATGCGGGAAAATTAACTCACAATCTCTCTAAAAATAAAAGCGAAGTTGACTTTAATAGAAGCGGTGTTCCTTTAATTGAAATTGTAACAGAACCAGTTATGTTTCATCCTAAACAAGCAAGAGCTTTTATTCAAAGAATTAAACAAATTGTTAATTACATTCTCATATCTAATGCTGAAATGGAACAAGGAAAGTTGAGATGTGATGCAAATATTTCTATTAAGAAGAAAAATTCAAAAAAATTTGGAACAAAAACAGAAATCAAAAATATTAATTCTTTTAGAAATGTACAAAAAGCAATTGAATCTGAAATAAAAAGACAACATAAATTGTTGATGACTGGAAAACCAGTGAAACAAGCAACTCTTACATGGAATAACGAAAAAAATATTGCAGAAGTAATGCGTATCAAAGAAAATGCTGATGATTATAGATATTTTCCTGATCCTGATTTACCACCAGTAAAAGTTGATCAAAAAAAAATTCAATCAATCAAAAAATCACTTCCTCTTCTTCCATTTGACTTAGAAGATATGTGGATAAAAAATTATAATTTTACATCCACTGAGGCTACAACTCTATCCAATACTGCTGAAATTGCATCCTATTTTGAAAAAATGATTTCAGTAAATACAAATCCCAAAGATGCAAATAAATGGATTACAGGAGAATTATTTAGACTATTTAATGAAGAGAATAAATTATTTGATAGTAAGAAAATCAGTCCTAAAGATTTATCAGAGATTATATCTTTAGTCAATACGGAAAAAATAACAGCATCTTCTGGAAAAAATATCTTAAGAAAATTATTTCACTCTAAATCATCTCTTAAAACAATTCTCAAAGATGAAAAATATGCTGATGATTCTAAAAAAGTGAATATCAAAGAGATTGTACAATCAGTTCTTAAAGAAAATCGAGAAGAAGTTTCTAGATTTAGAAACGGAGAAGAAAAATTACTTGGTTATTTTATAGGAAAGATAATGAAAGTTTCTGGTGGAAAAATAAATCACAAAAAAATTATTGAAGTTCTCAATGAGGAATTAAAGAAAAAATAATTAGAATTTTCTTCCTTGAGATACTAAGTCTCTAATCACAGCATCAATACCTTTTTTATCAATAATTCTCAATCCTTTTGCAGATACTCTTAAAGTAATAGACTTGTTTAAAATATCAACCCAGAAAGTTTTCTTCTGAAGATTAACACTAAATTTTCTACGACTTTTGTTATTAGCATGACTAACTTTGTTGCCATACATAACTTTCTTTCCTGTAACTTCACAAACTCTTGACATTTTTTAACCTTTTTTTGTTTAATTTTAATTAAGGTTTGGAAATATAAATCATTTATGACTCATTTCAAAAAAAAATTAAAAATTGGAAATATTAATATAGATTTTCCTTTCTTCTTAGCTCCGATGGCTGGAGTGACAGATTATGCTTTTAGAGTAATAGCAAAAGAATTCGGTGCTGGCATAGTATATTCAGAATTTGTCTCTGCACATGGCATTATTAGAAAAAACGAGAAAACTCTCAAAATGATTCAGTTTTCCGATTTCGAAAGACCAATTGGAATTCAAATATTTGGTGATAGTCCTGAAGTAATGAGAGATGCAGCCAAAGTTGTCTATGAAAAATTCAAACCAGATCTTATTGATATTAATTATGGATGTCCAGTACCTAAAGTAACTAAGAAAGGAGCTGGATCTGCTGCATTAAAAGATTTATGTCTTATGGAAGATATTACTCAAGCAGTCGTAGAATCTGTTCCAAAAATTCCAGTAACTGTTAAAATGAGGGCTGGATGGAATGCAGAAAAAATAGTTAGTACAGAAGCTGGAATTAAACTTGAAAAAATTGGAGTTAAAGCTATTACATTACACCCAAGAACTACGGTTCAAATGTATAAATCAAAAGCAAACTGGGATTTGATAAAAGAATTAAAAGAAAATGTTGATATTCCAGTCATTGGAAACGGTGATATAAATAATATTGATGATATAAAAAGGATGTTTAAAACTACAAATTGTGATGGTATTATGATTGGTAGAGCTGCCCTGGGAAATCCTTGGTTTTTTACTGAAATAAAAAAATATATGAATGATGAAGATCCAAAAGATATTAGCATGAAAGAAAGGTTTGAAGTCTGTCAAAAACATTTAGATTTACTTGTACAGACTCATGGTGAAGTAATTGGAACAAATAATATGCGAAAACATTTTGGTTGGTACTTTAAAGGATTTAAAGATGCATCGGCATTGCGAAAAAAATTAGTTTTAGTAAAAAATTATTCTGAAATGAAAGATATTTTATCTAATATTAGGCCCTAAAAACAAAAGGAGAAATTATGGAAGGATTAACGGTTACTGCATTTAGTTTAAGCATCATGGGAATGGCAGCACTTGGGTTAGTAATTGGATTGAAAACTGAAGTAGAAAAACTCACGAAAACCTTAAAAGAAAAAGGGATTCTCGGAGAGAATTACAAATAAAAAGGGAAAAATTATGGACAAAAGTTTTAAAGCAATTAATGAACCAATACT